>OQVQ01000223.1_pt1 | contig 27514 bp, 19 predicted proteins | sample 1691491 | NCBI WGS metagenome assembly OQVQ01 (sample SAMN03418252, study PRJEB22391) | human gut metagenome | biome: human-gut; feature: organic feature; material: feces | host: Homo sapiens | place: Tanzania | collected 2013-01
ATATGAGCATTATTTTTAGACATAAAAGAATTTGAGAGGTTTTTCAGTGCCCTCCTTCACATTTCTTTCATTTTAGAAATGTAGAGTTGTGCCTTTTTTATTTTGTATTGCCCTCGGTTTGCACTATCTTTAGATAAGATAGGCTGCACCTCAGCAATAAAAATAAATGAATTTATTTTGTATTGCCCTCGGTTTGCACTATCTTTGCAAAGAGTTTAACCTACATAACCATTACTATTATGCCACAACTGCATCCAGCCAAGACCGACATAGCCGTGTTATTGTTGTTCTTTAATCGTCCTTCCACCTTTAAACTTGTTTTTGAGGAGGTTAAGAAGGCACGCCCTTCTCGCTTGTTCCTATACCAAGACGGACCACGAGGCGAGAAGGATATGGCAGGCATAGAGGCTTGCAGAAAAATTGTGGAGGATATAGACTGGGAATGCGACGTGAGGAGGAATTTCCAAACTCGCAACTATGGCTGCGACCCTTCGGGCTATATGGCACATAAGTGGGCATTCTCGCTTGCCGACAAGTGTATAGTGTTGGAAGATGATGTGGTGCCAAGTCAATCGTTCTTTCCTTTCTGTAAGGAGATGCTCGACCGCTACGAGAATGATGAACGAATAACTATGGTGGCAGGCTTCAATACCGACGAGGTGACCACAGATGTACCTTACAGCTATTTCTTCACATCTGTGTTCTCGATATGGGGATGGGCATCATGGCGAAGAGTGATAGATAAATGGGATGGCGACTACACATTCCTCAATGATGACTTCAATCGCACACAGCTTGCTCATCTTGCAAAGGAACGTGGAGTGAGAGACGACTTTATGCAGATGTGCTACGATCATAAGGCTAACGGTAAACAATATTTTGAAAGCATATTTTGGTCAACAATGTTGATGAATAATGGTCTTGCCATAATGCCAACAGTAAACCAAATAAATAATGTCGGTGCTACTGCCGACTCTACCCACTATGGCGAACTGCTGACTATGCCTAAGGCTCTACGCCGTATATTCACTATGGATCGCCTTGAGATAACATTCCCGTTGAAGCATCCTAAATATGTGATGGAATATGTTGACTATAAGCACCGATTATATCGTCGAAATGCGTGGGGACATCCTTGGGTAAAGATAGCTCGATCATTCGAGGAACTATTCTACAATCTTCGTCAAGCCAACTTCGCATATATCTGGAAGATGCTGACACGAAGAATAAGAAAGCTGATGGGAATAGAAAAGCATAAATAATAATATTCAAATACAATTCTAACTTTGTTATCAATAACATTTTTAATTAACACCTAAATGAAGAAAACAATTCTATGCTCGCTTGCTGCATTGATGACTGCAAGCGCAATGGCTACTGATGTGAAGGTGGCATCGCCTGATGGCAAATTGCAGGTAACTATCTCTGACGAAGGTGGTAAACCAACCTACGTGGTAAACTACGATGGTAAGCAGATGATGACTCCTTCTGCACTCGGACTCAACACCAATATCGGTGACTTCACACAAGGCCTTACCATCAAAGACTCTAAAGAAAATAGCATCGACAGCAAATATACTATGTCGCGCACTAAGGCTTCTGAGGTTCACTATCAGGCTAACGAGGTGAATATCACTATGGAGAATGCTAAGAAGTGGCCTCTGACAGTTACCTTCCGTGTGTCAAACTCTGATGTGGCATTCCGCTACACTCTTCATCGTGGCAAGGGCAACAATCCTAAGTGTGCCGTTATCTATTCTGAGGCAAGTGCATTCAACTTCCCTGACTATACCACTACATTCATCTGCCCACAGAGCAAGACTATGGTGGGATGGGAACGTACAAAACCATCTTACGAAGAGGAATATACTGCTGATGCAGCAATGGACGTGAAGTCGAAGTTTGGTGAAGGCTACACCTTCCCTTGCTTGTTCCATGTTGGCAATGATGGTTGGGTGCTCGTTAGCGAGACTGGCACTGGTAGCAACTATGCGGGCTGCCACCTCAGCGACTATGAAAAGGGAAAGGGATATACTGTTGCATTCCCTAACAAAACCGAGATGAATGGCTTGGGAAGCGAATATGTTGGTATCATGGTGCCTGGTTCTACTCCTTGGCGTACCATCACCGTAGGTTCTAATCTTAAGCCTATCGTTGAAACTACTGTGGCTTACGACCTTGTAGAACCTCTCTATAAGCCATCACGCGAATATAAGCCTGGCCGCTATACTTGGTCATGGCTGATGTGGCAGGATAATTCTGTAAACTACAACGATCAGGTGAAGTTCATTGACCTCGCTGCTACTATGGGCTATGAATATTGCCTCGTAGACGGATTGTGGGATAAGCAGATAGGCAGAGAGAAGGTTGAAGAGCTTTCACGCTATGCACAGTCAAAGGGTGTGAAGCTTATGCTTTGGTATAATTCTAATGGCTATTGGAATGATGCTCCTCAGGGACCTCGCGGGCGTATGCACACTTCTATTGCTCGCGAAGAGGAGATGGCATGGATGGAGAAGAATAATATCGCAGGTATCAAGGTCGACTTCTTTGGCTCTGATAAGCAAGAGATGATGAAGCTCTACGAAGATATCCTCTCTGATGCCAACCGTCATGGTCTGCAGGTTATATTCCATGGTTGCACAATCCCACGTGGTTGGGAGCGCATGTATCCTAACTATGTTGCTTCTGAGGCTTTGCTCGCATCTGAGAATGTACGCTTCTCTGATCATCATGCTCGCCAGGAAGGTTTCGAACTCACCATGCATCCTTTCTCTCGCAACACTCTCGGTGCTACCGACTGGGGTGGTGTAATGATGAATACCCACATGCATCAGGATAATAAAAGCGGACATCCACGCTACACTTCTGATATCTTTGAGATAGCTTCTGCTTTGGTTATCCAGACCAGCGTCAACTGTGTTTGCTTGTGTCCAAACAACCTCAACGAGTTGCCACAGTTTGAATTAGATTTCCTCAAGACTCTTCCTACTACATGGGATGAAACTCGCTATGTTGATGGCTATCCTACACGCTATGCTGTGTTGGCTCGTCGTACTGGCGACAAATGGTATGTTGCAGGTCTTAATGGCACTTCAGAGCCTAAGACTCTTAAGCTCTCGTTGCCTATGTTTGCTGGCAAGACAGTAAACATCCTCGTTGACCAGCCTAAGAAGAAGGGTGAATTCCTCCCAACTCCTGCTAAGAAGACCATCAAGGTTGCCAAAGATGGTACCGCAAAGGTTACCATCCAAGGCATGGGTGGAATCGTTATATATTAAAGGTAAAAAGGTAAAAGGGTAAAAAAGTAAAAAGCTCTTTGCAAAAAAAAAGAAAAGGTAAAAAAGTGAAGGATGTTCTTTACTTTTTTACCTTTTTACTTTTTTACCCTTTTACCTTTTTACATTGCCTGTGCAGCTTTAAGGATGTCTTCTGGCAATATTGTCGACATATCGTTGGCAGAAAGGTTTTCGGCTTGCATAAGTCGTGTAGCCATAGCTTGGCGCACAGCATCGAAGAAATTGTTGGCAGTACGAGCATTACCGAAGTTGCGGTCGCGATTGTCGTACATGTATTTTAGCTGAAGCGATACAGCCTGTTGTGTATCCTCTGGCAAGATATATTTCCTCTTATTTGCTGCCATCATGAATATCTGTGTTAGTTCGTCTGGCTTGTAGTCGTCAAACTGTATCTTCTTAGTAAATCGTGATGCCAAACCTGGGTTGGTGTCAAGGAAATGCTTCATGTCACCGGTATATCCAGCAAGAATCACTACCATACGTCCCTTATAGTCGAGGAGCAATTTCACAAGCGTGTCTATAGCCTCATGACCGAAGTTGTCGTTAGGACCTTGATTCAAGGTGTATGCTTCATCGATAAACAATACACCACCGATGGCACTACGAACAACTCGTTTCACATTTATTGCAGTCTGACCTAAGTAGCCTGCCACAAGGTCGTCGCGTGAAACCTCTATAAGTTTATTGGTAGGCAACAAGCCAAGCGAAACGAAGACGTCTGCCATGATGCGAGCTACAGTAGTCTTACCAGTACCCGGATTTCCTGCAAACACATAGTGGTCGGCAACCACCTTTCCGCTTTCACCTAATAGTTCTGCTCTCTTCTGCTCAAGCTTAATGATGTTTGCCATCTTGCGCACATCGTCCTTCACTCCTTGCAGACCAATAAGTTCATCGAGCTTCGACAAACTCTCTTCTGTGCTCACCTGCTTAGGCATCTCGTAAGGAATATCCTCAGGCAGAATAGTTGTAAACTCTTCTTTCTCCAACTGTGCTCCAGTCTGCACTTTGTTCATCAATCGAGATGATAAGCGCTTCTTTGTCTCCTCAAATAGTTTAACCATTTCGCCTGCATTACCGAAGTTCTCATCCTTAGCATCCACCTTCAGCTGTATGCATTTCTGTAATGGAACTATAGCCTCAGGCACTAAGGTGTAGTTCTTCTTCTTTGCCATCTGCATGAATATCTGCTGTAGCTGGTCTGGTGTATAGTCGTCGATATGCATCTTGTTGGTGAAACGACGCGATAGTCCTGGGTTAGTGAGCAGGAATTCGTCCATATTCTTTCTGTATCCAGCACAGATAAGCACAAACTTACCCTTGTCGTTCTCCATACGAGTCATCAGAGTTTCTATAGCTTCCACTCCAGCCTTGTCGTCAGAGCCACTACCGCCCTTGCTTGGTGGAGCCAGGTTGTAAGCTTCATCGATAAAGAGTATTCCTCCCATAGCATCATCGCAAGCCTTACTCATCAGTTTGGAAGACTCGTTCTGATATGGACTAATCAACGTTCTGCGTTCATGCTCCACAACCTTGCTTGATGGCAACAAGCCAATAGCCTTGAAAATCTCTCCGAGCTTTCGTGCTATAGTGGTCTTTCCTGTACCAGGGTTGCCAGTAAGGAGTATGTGTACAGGTGTCAACTCTGCCGAACTTACTCCTGCAGCCATGCTCATGCGTTCAATCTGTATCTTATTGGCAAGTTCGCGCACCTGCTTCTTTATGTTGTCCATACCAACAAAAGCATCGAGCTCTGCCAATATCTGGTCTACGCTCTTTTCTTCATCTTCGTCGCAGATGTCTATCTTTGTTATAATGCAGTTCTGTTGCATTGCTGCTTGTGGGTCAACCTTCTGTAGTTCGAGCAGTCTATGTGCCTGGCGCTTCTTTGCTTTATCTAATACATTTCTCACGTCGCGAGCATTACCAAACTTTGCACCACGCATCAGATACATCTTCTTGAAGTAGTTGCGAGTCCAAACTTCGTCGTCAGGGTTAAGAGTGAGCTTATTGCCCTTCATCATCATTTGGAAAATGTCATATAGTTGCTCGCCTGTATAATCATCGAAATGAATAGTTTCATTGAATCGCGATGCCAATCCAGAGTTGGTACCGAGGAATTCGTTCATCTCGTGGTCGTAGCCTGCAGCAATACATATAAATTCGCCACGTCGGTCTTCCATCAGCTTTAGCAATGTGTCGATAGCTTCTTTACCAAATGTGTCGTTCTCACTTTGGCTCAGCGTATAAGCCTCGTCAACAAACAGTATACCGCCAATAGCCTTGTTTACAGCTGCCTCTACCATTGGCGCTGTTTGACCAACGAATGATGCCACAAGGTCTTTTCGTGTCACCTCAATGAGCTGACCAACCTTCAACACTCCCATTGCTGCCATCACGTCGGCAAACACACGAGCAATGGTGGTCTTGCCCGTACCTGGATTGCCCAAGAATAGGAAGTGGTCTTTACATTTTATCTCAGAGCCGTCGCGCTGTGATTGCATCTGCATCATAGTGGTAAGATTGCGGATATTATCCTTTATCTTATCCACACCGATGTATTTATCCATCTGCTTAATAGCCTCTTCGAATGTCTTCTCCACATATTCCTTTCCATCAATTTCGTCTGGACTGATGAATGATGAAGTCTGGTGTGTGGCATTCGAATTGTGCTTCAAAGCTATAGTGTCGGCAAGGTTCTTTGCATAATATCCATTGGCGTCAGTCAATCTGTCGCGCTTAGCTTGCCTTACCACTCTCAATAGCTTCTGTCTTGCCTCTTCGCTTAGTCCTAATCCGTAGGTCAACATAAGTCGGCGCGAGCATATCTCGGTAAGTTCTTCGTAGGTATATCCTGGTAGGTTTATCACCATATCGAAGCGGTCGCGGATGTTAGGATTGTTTTTCAGATAACTATCCAGCACTACCGACCATCCACACAATATCACGAAAGGATCGCCCTTCCATGTCTGCACACCGCTGAATATGCGGTCTAAGGTTGTAGTATTGGTGTCTTGACCATTAGGCAATAGTTTGTGCACTGCATCTATACATAGTATTCCGCCCTTGGCTTTAGCCAGATTTGCATCAAAGTCTTTTGCATTGCGGAAAGCATCAAACTCTTCGCTATTCAGTATATATGTAGCAGGATGCTTAGTCATACCTTTCTGACTGAACAGTTTTTCTATCACCTCCACGAGCATAGTCTTACCCGTTCCCATCTCGCCACTGATAATGATATTGGCGGTGAAAGGTTGGCTCACTCCCGTAGTCTTCATTCTGCGCTGATGTTCCTCGTAGCGTGCTACGAGGGTCATCAGTTGCTTCTTCACCTTGTCCATTCCCACCAAGTCGGCAAGAGGACCAGTATTGTCGTTAGATAGAGCAGAGCCACACCATTTGCAATAGTGTGCCTGCTCTCTATTTTGTTTCTGACATTGTGGACAGATCATAATAATTCGTTTTTCTTAAACAACTATTAGTTAATTTCTTCAAGCTTAAACCCACCACCGCTATTGTTTGATGAGTTCACCTTGATATTATATCCTCCGCTATTGCTGTTTTCATGCTTTGGAGTTGAATGTTGTCTACTTCCACCATTGGTGTTGATAGAATGCGACGACGATGACCCCTGTATGTTGATGCTGTGTCCTGCAGGTTTTGACGTCTCTGTAGCTTGAGCTTCCGAACTTGCATCCGAGCTACTGCTATTTGTTTCGCTCTTCTGACTATTCTCGTTCTTCTTGCTGCTACTCTTCTTGCTTGTAGTTTCAACAACATCAGCCTCGTCTGCTACATTCTCTGCACTTCCGTCTTTGGTGAGTGTAAAGCCTACCTCCTTGCCTGTCTTGGAATTGCGGTATTGACATTCCATGGTGCCAGCACTCTTGTCTACATATATATTATATGTACCATCGAGTACACCATTCTGTACATTGTCTTTGAGTTCGAGAGCTATCTTGTCACCATCCTTGGCAGTTCCCGAAACGCTCTCTTGCGCAAGATTCTTAAACTTCACAAACATAGTACCATTCACCTCGCCAGTCTTCTCGTCTACATTGTCTATAACCAATGTTGCTGCTTTGCCTTGGAATTCTCCATTCCATGAGCCTTTTAGCACGGTTGCAATTTCTGTATCTGATGAAGAGAAGCTTAGTCCCTTTGCTGCTCCCATAAATATCAGTAGCGAAGAGATTAGTATCGAGGTAACCACCGACCAGAGGGTCTTCTTCTTAATCTTTTGAATTACATTCTCAAGATAAGCCTCTTCATTCTCTGTTCTTAGCGCTACGGTTGGTGTAAACTGCGAGATACTCTCGTTAGATCTGTATGCGAAATGCAATGGATTTACCACTAATTCGTCGTTGCCAAGCAAGTCGGTACTATTGCTAATACTTACCGAGCCTATACATGCGCTATATATCTTCCATGCATATAGCAGTAGCAATCCTGCCACGATATATCCTGCAAATGGCATCAGTAGCTTTAGTATAAAGTACAGTCCCCAATATATCGCCAGCGCTATCAGTCCGCCCCATATCAGTTCGCCTATACATCCGCCTTCTCCTTCTGATAGTGCAAAGAAGCCTATGGTGCATATTATGAACAATATAGCAAATACCGTAGAGTTGAATGTTTCCAAAGGATTTCCATCGAAAGGCAGTCCCATGATAAGTGAGTATAGTGCCAAACCTACCAATGGCACCAAGCCCAACAATATCACCAGCCATCTTAGTGTTAGCACACGCTTTCTCAAGCTGAATATCTTGTCTACGCATGCTTCTGTCTTGTCTACAGCCTGACGGAATCTGCTTACATAATGGTCGCTGCTGTTGAAGCCTTCTATATACTTCAAGTATTTCTCCGTCTCCAGTTCGTAGGCATAAGCTTGATTCTTATTCAGGTTTGGATTCTCTTGGAAGAAGATAGTTAGCCAGTTGCCAAGCTGTTTGCCAGTATATTCGTTCTTCTTCTCTGTATTTGTGAGTTTGTTTACGTCGGCAAGCGAAGTGAGCTTCTTACTGCCACATATATAATAAGGTGTAGCTCCCATTCCGGCTATACACTTATATGCAGCAATAATCTTGTTGTATGGACCTGGCTTGCCAGTATTGGTCGGGTCATTTAGTTCGAAACAATATTTTATGTAGTTTATCTGGTTTCTAAAACCGCGCACCGTGAGATACTGCTCCAGTCTTGACCCTTCGATATTCATAAACTCCTGGAAGAAGGTATACTTATCCGAATTCTGTCCGTAGTCAGAAACCAACTTGTTGAGTCTTGCTGCCAACTGTGCTGGAGTAAACTGCGCATTAGGATCCTTGGCATCAGCAACAATCTTATAGTCGTAACCGCATTGCTTGTTCAGCAGATACAACACTCCAGGATAGCATTCTGTAGCCCAATTCTTCTGTTGCAGATATTTCTCTACCTCGGCAGCAATCATACCGTTGCGTGAGTTCACCCACTTAGTAAATCCACCGCATGTTATCTCCCACTTAGAGTCATCGCCAAGGTTTTCGCCATATTGCAACACATCGTTTATATTGTCAACATAGTGTATCTGATTGTCGGTAGTAACGATGCGGAAAGGCAACTTAGCATTATACTCGTAGATAAATCTCAGCAGGTTGTCTTGAGCATTCTTCTCCAACTGCTGGTATATGTTGTCTGCCCATGCCTGCTCACCATTCACACGCAGATATACATAGAATGTATGATCCTTGTCTTTCAGGTCTTCGCAATATTGGTCGAAGTTATAAAGCAGCGACTCCGCAATCTCGGCAAATGTGCTCATCTGTTTGCCCTTGACGTCGGTCCATGGATATTCCTCATCCAAGGTGAAGATGGCTGCAGCAAGACCGGCAGACTTATTGCTTGGATACCACTCTTCTGTTATCTGGTCTATGTTAAGAGCCATCTCCGGGTTGGTCTGGTCGATAAGTTTCGACAGCTTTCCACTATACAGATATTTCTTTGCCAACTCTTGGTCTTCGAGCATGAAATGTGCAAGCTCGTTCATAGAGTGTGCCACCTGATTCTTCGCACCATTGTAAACGATGCTCATCTGTGGTACATTCTGGTTTGCTGCAGCCTCGTCTTCCACGAGGTTCTCGCCCTTAATCCATCTCTGTATATCGGCAAAACCAGCACGCTCACTATTGTTGAACAACAACAGCGCCTTTATCAGCGACAACGAATGTGCGCTGAGTCCTGTAGGCATCGGTATCTGCTCATACTGCTTCATCTTTATGAGCTGACGTTCGTTCTTGCCTTCGAATATCTTGTCAAACGCCTCTTGTCCCATCCATATTCTCATCAGCGAGATACCGAGAGAGTAGAAGTCACTCTTGTCGTCAACATCGATAAGCTGACCTTCGATATGCGAATATATCTCTGGTGCTGCATATTTCTTTGTTCTTGCCTGCGAACATTGTCCTTTACCATTAGCATCTATCGCAACAGCAAGTCCGAAGTCGCCCAACACCAGGTTTGTGCGTTGCTTGTCTACGAAGAGGAAGTTGTCTGGCTTGACATCGAGATGCAAGAAACCTCTCTTGTGGCATAGGTCGATACTTATCGCCATTTGCATGGCAAGCTTCTTCCATCTTTCTTCGTCGCCCTTTAGGTCGAGGTCGCTCAGTGTGCCACCCTCGCAGAGTTCCATAATCTCATAGTCGCGCACATCCTTGTCGTCACTCGGACTTGTCCATGTTCCGTGCTTATATAGTCGCATCAGTCCTGGCATACCCTGAGGTATAGTCTTCACCTTCTCCAGCATGTCGTGGTTAGGATGTATTCCCGAGAGATATAGCTTCAGCATATATTGCTTACCCTTGCTCTCTACCTTTATCAACTGCGCCTCTCCCGACACCTGCTTCAGGTATTCCACCACGTGCAGTTTCTTACCATCAATAAAAATATCAGGCAAATCAAAGATAGCACCCTTTTGGTTCTTATAGTCGGCATTAGCGCTGTTGGCAGCCTGTGCTTGTGTAGCCTGCTGTGGTCTTCCGCCCATATTGCTATTGGCAACGATGGTTCCTCCGTTGTCGTTATTGGCACGAATGGTGCTTCCACTTCCCATGTCGCCGTTTCCTGCAGCTTGTCTAACTGTAGCGTTGCTGTCGCCACCAGCTCCTGTGTTTGGTCTCACGGTGCTGCCATTGTCATTCATTCCCGGTCTCACAGTGCTACCATTGTCATTCATTCCTGGTCTAACCGTGTTGCCATTGTCATTCATATCTGCCGATGGTCTTACGGTAGAATCATTGTTTCCGCCATTGTTTGCACCAGGGCGAATAGTGCCATCGTTAGGGATTATAGTTGAATCGTTCATGTCGCTTATCTTGTTTCTATGGTTCGTACAGTTTCTGTATAAGAATTATATTTCCACACACCTCCCAACTCAGGTCTGGTGCATTCGCTTGGCTGATTGTGCTCGCAACCGCAATAGTTGCAAATCCATGTTGTTGGTCGTCTAACCAATCTCTGTGTTGTTACCACCACCTTGTGTGCACAGCAGAAGTTACGTTGCATCTGTGGTGTAGTATTGGCATCTGGTTGCATAGCGTTCAATAGCGACTGCATCTCCTGCATCTGTCGCTGATATTCAGCCTTCATAGCAGCCAAGTCGGCACCACCCACGCGTGCTTTCTTGTCTACCTTCTTCTTCTGTTGCACCTGCTGTTGAGGCTTTGGAGTAGGCGTTGGCGTATTGTTTATAGGAGTAGGGGTTGTTCCCAACAGCTGATGATATTGCTCCATCAACTTCTTGTCCTCTTCGCTTAGCTCCATCACGGTCTCGAAGTCCAATTCCTCAACTTCCTCCTCCTCTTCAATATCAAAGTCACCACTATCATCAGGCATTCTGGCTTCTCTTTCTGCAGCCATAATCTGCTCTTCCAGTTCAGCCATCTGTTCTGCCAGCGATACCGCCTTTTGGTATACAGGGTCGCGTTGTGCCTTCTCTACCTCTGCTCTTGCAAGGTCGTCGAGAGGTGTATTGCAATGACTGCAGAAACTACGGAAGTTCAATGTGCCACATATAGGACAGGTGATACCCTTACGTGGACCGCCACATTCACAGCAGAACTGATCTTCTGGCTCCATCTCTGCACCGCAGTATGTGCATACATCAGGATGTAGCGGATGATGACAATGCGGACATAGTTCCATGTGGAAGTCTACTGCCGCTCCGCAATGCGGACATATATAGTTCGGGGTGTTATTATCATAGCTTTGTGTAGCAGCAGTCTGTTGGCGTTGCTGTTGCTGCTGCTCTTGTTGCTGTTGAAATTGATCCATTGTATTATATTCGTTTAGGTTAATTTCTATTCAATTATTTCTACAACTATCACGCTGACGTTGTCTTTGCCTCCTGCTTCTTTTGCTGCTGCCACCAACTCAGGTGCGCTACCGCCATTTTCCATCACACTCTCTATAGTCTCGTCGTCTGCCATATCCGACAAACCGTCTGAGCATATGATGAACTTATCGCCAGGAATCACTTTCTGTGTTATATCCTCTACATCGGCAAAGACACTATCGCCCACACCCAGTGCGTTGTATATTATGTTCGACGGTATAGTTGGGTCTTTCTCCTTCTCGCGCATCGAGTGGTCGGTACTCAACTGTCGCAATATACCGTCGCGAAATCTGTATATTCTGCTATCGCCGATGTTTATCCAGCTCACGCTACCGTTATAGAAGAGCAATCCTACGAATGTTGTTCCCATATTATAGAATTGTGGCATCTCTTCGCCCTTGCGTTTTATCATATAGTGAGCATCTGTAGCCCACGACTTTATCAGGTTGTGTAGAGTTGCTATGTCAACCATCGCAGGTAGTGTTTCCACAAAAGTTTGGAAACTCTGCGCAGCTAACTCGCTGGCAAATTCTCCACCTGCATGTCCGCCCATACCATCTGCCACTATGGCTGCCATACGTGCGTTGTCGTTGAGTGTGAATGTAGACTGATAGGCGTTATCTCTATAAAAATCGCCATTTAGCAACACTATGTCTTCGTTGTTGCTACGCTTCAGTCCAACGTCTGATATTAAATTGCAAGATATTATCATAGCTTCATCGGTTTTTAAATCTGTACAGCAAACTCCAAATTAGCAAACTTCACTATGTCGCCTACGTTCACCACTCTTGGCATGTTTGGTGTCAACTGCTGTCCGTTCACGAATGTGCCGTTTGTACTACCAAGGTCTACTACCTCAAATTGTCCGCTGGCATTATATTGCAAACGGGCATGGTTGCCCGACACATATCCTTGTCCAGCAAATGCCTGGGCATAGCTTCCACGTCTACCTATTATAGCACCATCGCCAATACCCAACCTTATCGATGGGTTTTGGCAAACCAGATGTCCAGGCTTTGCCTGTGGCTGACGATGAGGTGGAGGAGGTGGCGTAGCTCCCGGACGCATCGTGCGGTCTGTATTCATATCTGCTATCGGCTGCCCAGGGGTCACAACTTGTTGCCCAGTATTTGGCATAGGCTGCCCAGTATTAGGCGTATGTTGCCCAGTATTTGGCATAGGCTGTCCCACAAAGCCTGTCGGTGGCTGAGGAACAGGATTAGAATTTACGTTTGGAGTTGGCGAAGGACCGACATTCTGTGTGTTGCCCACAGGTGGAGTTGTTGGGTCTTTCACGCTACCTCCATTCTGGGCAAAAGCCTTTGCGGTCACAAGCTTTGTACCACATTGGTTGCATGTCATACCTCTTTTTATAGTACGACACGAAGGACAAACCATCAGTTCTGTACCACATTGGTCACAAAACCAGCTGTCGTCTTCAATGAGCTGTTTACATTTTGGACATGTCTGCATAGGTTGGTCAGTTGTGTTATTTAGTTTATATAATCGTTATTGTTATGTATTAGTTATATATTGTGCAAATATAATGTTTTTTATTCATTTATCCGCACATAATGCAGAAAAAGTGTACCTTTGCAACATGATTTGCTCAACTTTCGCATGGCTGTGGTTTCTCATCTTGGCTCTGCGCTTCAGCTTTAGCCCTAGCGCTTTGGCTTTAGCCCTCCCTCCTGCGTTTTGGCTTTGGCTCTGCGTTTTGGCTTTGGTTCTGCGTTTTGGCTTTGGTCCTGCGTTTTGGCTTTGACCCTCCGTCCTTGTTCGAAGTCGTTTTTACGACTTCGCTTCCAATCCCGCCTCAAGCCCTCGTTGAGCTTAGTATGCTAATAATCCCTATAAATATCTGACAAAAATAAATATATGACAAAATACAAATTGATAGCCTTTGATGCCGACGACACCCTTTGGGACTGTCAGTCGCATTTCGTAAATATCGAAGAGAAATATGCTTCTCTTCTATCTGACTATGGCATCGCTCCCGACGAGGTCAAGAAAAACCTCTTTGCCACAGAGTGTGCCAATATGCCGCTCCTCGGCTTTGGCGTAAAAGCCTTCATGCTCTCGCTGATCGAAAATGCCAACCGAATGACAGAAGGCAGAATCGGAGGCAAGGGTATAGACCGAATAATGGAACTCGGCAGACAGCTCCTCACCTTCGACCCTAATCCGCTTGATGGTGTAGAGGAGGTGCTCACAGAGCTATCCGACAATTCCGACATCAAGCTCGCTGTCTTCACCAAGGGCGAACTCCTCGACCAGAATAGCAAACTCGACCGTTCTGGGCTCCGCCATTATTTCGACCTCGTTGAAGTTGTCAACGACAAGACTCCCGATGCCGTACGTGCCTTATGCCGTCTTGCTGGTGTCAAGCCCGACGACCTCCTTATGGTTGGCAACTCCTTCAAGAGCGATGTCGAGCCTACCATAGCCACCGGCGCTTCCGCCGTCTACATTCCTACCCACCATACCTGGGAATACGAAAAGACTGAAGAATATGCTCACACACGAGTCACTAAAATCTCCAACATCCGTGAGCTCCTACAAATAGTGTAATAATAATATTTAAATAAAAAACTCACTCTCTCAGCCCTCAAGTCTAATTACTCCCCTCTCTTTTGGAGAAGGGTAGGTGGTGAGGCTTTTTTCTCTCTTTTGGAGAGGGGTTGATGGTGAGGTCTTCTATTATGGAAAATCCCTATATCAAGCAATACCCCGACCTCATGGCGGGTAAAAAAATAATGTATATCCATGGCTTCGGCTCTTCTGCCCAGTCTGGAACAGTTACTCGCATCCGCGAAACATTCCCTAATGCCGAGGTTATAGCCTACGACATGCCACTCCATCCCGCTGAGGCTATAAGCCTGCTCCACGATATCTGTGAGCGCGAAAAGCCCGACCTTATCATTGGTACTTCCATGGGTGGTATGTATGCCGAACAGCTCTATGGCATCGACCGCATTTGTGTCAACCCTGCCTTCGGCATGCACGACACCATGAAGGAGCATGGCATGACTGGCAAACAGCAATGGCAGAATCCTCGTGCTGATGGCGAAACAGAATTTCTCGTAACCAAAGCCCTGGAAAAGGAATACCGCGAGATATGCGAACTCAACTTCCAACATGCTGCCGACGACAACGACCATGTTTATGGACTCTTTGGCGACAACGACCCTGTTGTCCACACCTTCGACCTCTTCTGCCAACACTACACTCATGCTGCCCACTTCCATGGCGAACATCGCATGGACGACAGTTCTTTCTTCCATGGCGTAGTGCCAGTGATACGCTGGATAAGCGACAAGCAAGAGGGTAGGGAACGCCCTGCCTTGTATATCGATGCTGATGCCTTGATGGATAGCTATCGTAAGCCAAAGTCGAGTCTCGTCAAAGCCTACGAATTCCTGATAGAGCATTTCGATGTATATATCGTGGCGCCATGCCCTACCAACTCCCATACCTACGTCACTGATATGATGTCATGGTGCGAACAGTATCTCTCTACTCCTGCCCACAACCATGTCATCTTCACCAATCAGCCTAAGGCTCTCATCGGCGACTATTACATCTCATGCAATCCTCCTCGCGACTTCATGGGCACCACCATCGCCTTTGCCTCCGACACCTTCAAAACATGGGAGGAAATCCTAACCTTCTTCCAGCGCATCTGCTAAGTGAAGAGTGAAGAATTTAAGTGAAGAGTGAAGAACGAAGAGTGAAGAATTAAATAGCCACAAAGACTAATGGATTCTTCACTCTTCGTTCTTCACTCTTCACTTCCATTGGATTCTTCACTCTTCACTTTTTTCTCCATATTTTCTTATATTTTGCAAAAAAACTGCCAATGTCTCTTTAGTTTTCGATATAAAAGTGTTATCTTTGCTGCATACTAAAATATAGCGAATGAAACATTTTATACACATCCTTCTGCTCTCGGCTCTGATGGTGCTATCTCTCACATCCTGCGACTCCGTCTTCGATATTCATCCCTACGACACTCGCGTAAAAGGCTCCACCGACCTTAATGCAAAGAATATAAAGCTCATAGAAGAGAGATGTCTCGATAAAGACACTATGCATATAGCCGTTATCAGCGACTCCCACCAATGGTACAAAGACCTTGAAGCAGAGATTGCTGATATCAACCGCCGAGATAGCATCGACTTTGTGATACACCTCGGCGACCTCACCGACTTTGGCTCTACACTTGAATACTCCCTTGCTCGTGAGCGACTACAACGCTTGCGCAAACCTTTCGTCGTCATGCAGGGCAACCACGACTGTCTTGGTACAGGCAACGAGGTTTATGCTAAGATGTTTGGCAACAACGACTTCTCGTTCATTGCCGGAAGAGTAAAATTCATAATGATAAATACCAATGCCATAGAGTACGACTACTCTGAGCCTGTGCCCGACTTCGACTTCCTCGAAGCTGAGGCCACTCGCGACTCTGCGCTCTTCGACCGTAGTGTGGCTTGTATGCATGCTGCGCCATATAGCGAGCAGTTTAATAATAATGTGCTCAAACCTTTCAACTATTATGTTATGAACTTTCCCAACCTCATGTTCTGCCTCTATGGTCATGGTCATCAGATAGATGAACACGACTTCTTCAACAATGGCATTATCTACTATGAGGTGGCAGCAGCCAAGAAACGAAAATATCGTATTTTTACAATAACTCCTAATGGATATGCAAATGAAGTCATCAGTCTTTAAACTCCTCATGGCTGCATTTGCTCTCTTTGTAGCCTTCGATGCCGATGCCGTCACCCTTAGCGATAGCATCCTCTGCGACACCTCCGCTCACTATGGCCACTACGACCATCGTGTCCACCGCTATCGTCAGCGCTGGTCTAACCTCATTCCTACACAGCATGTCCTCCAGTTCGCAGGCAACATGGGACTTGCTTCCATCGGTGTAGGTTGGGACTATGGCAAACGTCGCCAATGGGAAACGCATCTGCTCTTTGGATATATCCCGAAATATGATTCCAAACGAGCTAAGCTCACCATGACTCTCAAAGAAAACTACATTCCTTGGTCTATATACCTTGACGATGGTTGGAACCTGGAGCCCTTGGAATGTGGCTTATATTTCAACACAGTGTTTGGTCATGAGTTTTGGGCTAAGCAGCCTGCCAAATATAGCAGTGGCTATTATCCCTTCTCCACCAAGTTCCGTCCTAACGTCTTCGTTGGTCAGCGTATCACCAAGACTGTCCCCAACAATCGCCGCCGTTATATCAAGAGCATCACCGCATTCTATGAACTCAGCACCTGCGACATCTATTTCATGACCTTCTTCCGCAACGGCAAAGCCGACTTCTGGGATGTCTTCGGCCTCTCCTTAGGCCTCAAAGTCCAATTGCTGTAAATATTTAAAACATAAACTTAGGGGTATATGGTTTATGTTAATCACACCTGCGCTATCCCAACAACTTGCTAATATGCATACGTAGTTGCACAATGTTGATAGGTTTAGTCATATACTCTGTCATACCACAGTCATAACCCTCCTGCTCGTCATCAGAAAAAGCACGAGCAGTGAGACCTATTATAGGCACCGTAGCAGAAAACTTTCTTATTTCGCTTGTAGCCTCATATCCATTCATCACAGGCATAGTGATATCCATGAGCACCAATTCTGGCTTCTGTTGCTCAAACATCTCTACCGCCTCCTTGCCATTCCAAGCATGCAGTAGCTCAAAGTCTTTTGATAAAATTACGTCTAATAGCTTAAAATTGCTTGCATTATCCTCAGCTACGAGAATCTTCTTCTTTGTTTCCATAATTATCAAATTAGGGTGTCGTTCATACTACATAGATTAATCTTTATCTCTGGTCTTCCGCCAAATCTTCTTTCTGTACCTTTGTCAGAGGAATGCAAAACATAAACCTCGCACCCTCCGTATACGAAGTGTCGAGCCAGATCTTTCCGCCCAACCTCTCTACGATAATTCTGCAGAGCGATAGGCCCAAGCCCGTACCCTGCACATATTGGTTCAGCTTCACGAAGCGCTCAAACACCGCCTCTGCCTTCTCCTTAGGCACACCAATACCAGTGTCGCTGATAGCCAATGTTATAAGGCGTTTGCCCTCGTCCACACTGAAGCTCAGTCGTATATGTCCCTCCTTGGTAAACTTGCTGGCATTAGTGAGCAGATTTATTATCACCTGCTTAAACTTCACAGCGTCAGTCTGTATAAATAGCGAGTCCACAGGATAGTGTTCCTGATACTCCACATGCTCCAAAGGTCTTGCCTGCTTCACCGATATCAAGCAGCTATGGCATAACTTCACCACGTCGCACGGACGATAATCTATCGTCACACGACCCGATTCTATCCTCGAAATATCCAATATGTCGTTGATAAGATTCAGCAGCAATGTCGAATTCTCCTTTATTATCTTTTCAAACTCCTTCTTGTCCTCATTCGAATAGTCGTCCATACATTGCAACTCCGAGAAACCCACTATCGCATTCAGTGGAGTGCGTATTTCGTGACTCATATTGGCGATAAAAGCCGTTTTCAGCCTGTTTGCCTCCTCTGCCTTATCCTTTGCTATTGCTAACTCCTTGCTCTTCTTCTCCAAAGCGTTCTTTAGTCGGCGAATATGAGCAATATAATATATCGCTATAAACAATCCAAATATCAATACCAGCACCGACGACAATACCCACAATATCATCTTTCGGTTCTTGGAGTAGAAGTTTTCTGTCTGGTTTATTATTATCGAGTTAGCATGAATATACTTCTCTGATAAGTCAAATTTAGCGAGCTTCGATTTGTCAAAAGTATAGCAATTATGTCGAATCTTAAACAAATCGCTATTTGGCATTTTTACCTTCAGATAGTCATAGGCAATGTCTGCCAAGTCTTCACCAACAAGACCAAACTCTGGTGCATATCCTCCGATAGCCCAACTGCCCATACCTACCGAAGCTATAGAAAAAGCAGGCAAATTAGGGTTTGCATCGCGCAACACACTTGTTGTATTTGCCAACACATAGTTCTCGCTACAGTCTATTCTCCACGTACCTATTAATAATACTGTGCCCTCCTTTATCTCCTTCAACTGTTTGCAAGCACCAAACAGTGTATATCGTCTACCATCTATCAGCTGCAGATTTAAATCCCTATACTTTGTCATTTCTTTTCTGACCAAAGCCTGTATCGTCAGACCACCCAAAGTGAAGTCCGAGAGAAATGCAATATTCTTTGCATTCGGGTAGAAGTTTTTTATCAATTCTATGTTGCGGTCTACATGGTATTTGTAGAATATTCCGCCCACGATATTAAAGTCTTTAAAGTCAGTATACTCCTTGCTCTTAGGCATCCAAGTTCTGAAATTCTTAATATCGCTTGACAACTCTATAGTGTTCGTGCTCACCATCGCTGCCATTGAAGGAGTCTTGTGTGCCAATTCCGAAGTTTGCGCCAAATAAGACACCCAAGCCTCCTGTCCTAACAGTATAATAAGGCTTGGAGGTTCGTTTGTATATTTCTTCAGCAAGCCCTCCATTCTGTCCTTCCATAGTGGTGCTTCCGACAGGTTTTTGCTGTTCATAGTCTCCACACAAACGTTTGTTGTAGAGCCTGCTAAAGTCTTGTATTTTCTGAAGAATTCCGACAGGTTAGCATTCGTTCTTTCAGTGTCAGGATTATACGAAGTGATAATTAGAATGCGTTCGTTTCTTATGTCTGCCGATGCCATTCCAAAATGGAATATGCACAGCAGGCAGCATAGCACTAATTTTAGGATGATATTGTAAACTTTCATACAAGTAATATCCTTATGTTTTATATAGCCATTTATTAAAATCTCCAACTACATAACTCTTGTAATGTTTAGTCTTTACGGCTATTATATTAGTTGACTTCAATAGTTAATATTCCCTTGCAAAAGTACTCTCTTTTTCTATTGCTTGTATAATAACCGTAGTTAAATAAAGTTAATGTTTTCTCTCCCTCCTTTCCTCCCTCCTCTCTTTTTCCCCTTTCCCTTTTCCCCTTTTACTTTTTTACCCTTTTACCTTTTTACTTTTTTACCTTTTTACCCTTTTACTTTTTTACCTTTTCACCTTTTTATTTCGTGTCATTCGCATAATTCGTGTTCTTTTAAACCTCCAGCAGCAGAGTCCCCCGGACTCATTCGTGTCGATTCGAGTTCTTCGTGTTCTTAACACCTCAAGCAACCGAGCCGAGTTAGGCTCCATCCGTTTATCCGTGTGCGACACTCTCAAGCCGCAGAGTCCCACTCATTCGTGTAGATTTGCGATATTAGTGTTCGTTTAAAAACCAGCAACCGATCTTCGTGTCATTCGCCCGATTCGTGTTCGTTTAACTCTCAAGCAACCGAGCCGAGTTAGGCTCTTCCTCCGTCTCCTTCAGCGTGATCCGTGTGCGACACACTCCAGCAAAGCATAGCCAAACTCTTCGTTCTTCACTTCCTTTCCCTTGGTTCATTCAAGTCCATACATTTCGTTTATCCCAATTTTATCCGTTTCCAAAGAAAAAACGTCCCCTTTTTCTTGTTCTTTTCATACAAAATACCTAACTTTGTACACCTAGTAATATATAAAAGGCATAAAATACAAGAACCATGCAAGCGAAGTCGTATCTGATAAGGCTTGCACAATCTGCTCAAATGCAGGTTGTAGCCGCTGACATAAAGTAGAAAAGAGTTTATGAAACCGGATGGTACGGATTCTTTTTCTACCACCAACGAAGACGCTCGTCTTCCGATGGGTACTCAAGTTACTGGGTCAACAGACACTGTTGGCGCAGAGGTGAAACCTTGCTCTTCGCCAGCCCCTGCCACATGGTCCTACCTCTTCGTTCATCATAGTCGTGTAGCCAAATTCGAAGAGTGGCTACGCAAAGATGGCAAGACCTTCTTCGTACACAAAACCATCAGATACTACCGCAAGAACGACAAGCTGAAAGTGCAACGCAGAGAGATACCTACTTTTAGCGGACTCGTCTTTATCAAAGGCAGTCCTAAAGAAACACAAGCCTACCTCGACTGGTATTTCCCAGGCCATTATCTCTGCAAGAACTGTAGCACCGGACGAGTGGCACAGATTCCTGATTCCCAGATGCGACCATTCATGTGCATCTGTGAAACCTCACCCGAACGCATCCGCTTCCTCCTTCATCCATTCCATTATTATGCTCGCAACCGCATCCTGCTCCGTATCACCACTGGCGATATGGCAGATATGACCGGATACATCATCCGTATCGACCGCGACCGCAAGCTCGTCATGGAGATAGGAGGCATGAGCGTAGCCATATCCGGAGTCCATGCCGAGCGATTCGAAGAAGTGGAACCCGCCAAGACCACTGTCGACAGCAATGTGTTCTATAAGCGCAACCTCCACGAACAGCAGGTGCTCATCGATCGCTATTTCCATCCTGTCAAAACCACCAAGGAGGTGTATGCGCAGGCAGATAATATAGAATATCTCCGCAAGTATGTCCTCGACGAGATGGCTCACAACCGCATGAAGATACACGAAGCGTGGCGCACTCTGCAATTCGTTATCGAAGAAATCGGCTACTACTACGCCCCCATTGCCGACCACGAAAACACCCTCTGTGTTCCAATCTTCAGTATGGGAGCCAAGGTGCTGCAAGAACTCGAGCGCCTCGTCGACACTCCAAACCTCGACGAATCCACCCGTATCCGCTTCCAGTCCGACTATCAGCAGCTCCTCACTTCCTTCAGCTATCTGTTTTAATACAAAATAACAGCCTCACCCCCAGCCCCTCTCCAAGAGAGAGGGGAGTAATTACACTCGAAGGATAGAGTTTTCCCACAAAGACTATTCGCTTAAATCCGTGTGCTCCGTGCTATCCGTGTGCAACACCCTCAAGCAAAGTATAGCCTGATTTACCCTTTTACTCTTTACCTTTTTACCCTTTCAAAGCCTTCGTGTAGATTCGAGATATTCGTGCTCTCCTCCTACGCCTTCAAGTCTAATCACTCCCCTCTCTCTTGGAGAGGGGCTGGGGGTGAGGCTTCTTTTTCTTACCATGTATCCCTTCCTATTCCAGCCCAACCTCCATACAATAGTGTGGGGCGGCAACAAGATAAGACCATATAAAGGACTCCCTGCCACCGACGAAACCATCGGCGAGAGCTGGGAAGTCAGTGCTGTGCCCGATAGCGCCAGCATCATAGCCAATGGTCCCCTTGCAGGTCGCGACCTCATCTCCGTAGTCTCTTCAGCCCCAGAAGAAATCCTCGGCAAAGCCGTCAGCGACCGCTACGATGGCAAGCTCCCTCTGCTTGCCAAGTTCATCGATGCCAAACGCGACCTCAGCATCCAAGTCCATCCCAACGACGAGATGGCAGCACGCGTCCATAATAAGATGGGCAAGAGCGAGATGTGGTACGTCATCGACGCCCAACCAGGTAGCTACCTCTATGCTGGATTCAAACAGCCAATATCAGAATACGAATTCAAGAAACGCGTCGAAGACGGTAGCATCACCGATGTCCTGGCACGCCATGAAGTAAAACGTGGCGACGTCTTCTATCTCCCTGCAGGCAGAGTCCATGCCATCTGCAGTGGCATCCTCCTTGCCGAGATTCAGCAGTCGTCAGACCTCACCTACCGCATCTTCGACTACAATCGTCCAGGCCTCGATGGTCGTCCACGCCAGTTGCATGTCGACCTTGCATCACAAGCCCTCGACTACAGTGTCGTCGACGAATACCGCACTGAATACCAGAACGAAGAAAACCGTGCCAACCTCGTTATCAGCTCACCATATTTCAGCGTTCGCATCCTTGAAGTCAGCCAACCATTCCATCGCAACCTGTTGAAATACGATAGCTTCATCATCACCATGTGTGTCAATGGCGACTGCAAACTCCATGTACGCTCCACTGGCGATGAAGTCATCATCCGTGAGGGCAACAGCTGTCTCGTTCCAGCCTCCATCGCCGACTACGACCTCATCCCTCTCACCCCCACCATCCGTGTCCTCGATGCCTATATCGACAATATGGATCGCAGCCTCGGCAGCCGCCTCACCCGCTTCTTCCATATGACCACGAAGTAAAACGAACCCTAATGCAGCCTTAAGGAAACGACCCCGAATCCAGCCTTAAGAAAACGACCCCGAATCACTCGAATCAACCGAATAAAAAAGATTCGTGTCATTCGGACAATTCGTGTTCCTTAGAACTCTCCAGCAATCCTGCCGCGTTTATATTCGTGTCATTCGAACTTTTCGTGTTCTTTTAAAAACGTCCTTCGTGTTTATAAAAATGAGTTGATATGATATACTTTAAACAAGAAAGCTACGATATCGTTGGCGCTGCAATGGAAGTATACAATCAGTTAGGTTGTGGATTCCTTGAAGCAGTCTATCAAGAAGCCTTAGAAAAGGAACTAAAACTTAGAGGAATTCCTTTTAAACGAGAGAAAGAGCTGGTGATATACTATAAAGGAGAACCATTAAAGCAAATATATAAAGCCGATTTCGTTTGTTATAACCAAATAATAGTTGAGTTGAAGGCAGTGTCGAGTCTTGATAAAGCTCATCGCTCCCAAGTCTACAATTATCTTCATGCAACAGATTATAAACTTGGAATACTATTGAATTTCGGTTATTCTACCCACCTCGAATACGAACGCATCGTCCTTTAGAACACGAATTCAGTTCTGAGAAAACGAACACGAATCACTCGAATCAACCGAATAAAACAAAGATTCGTGTCATTTGAACAATTCGTGTTCCTTAAAATTCAATAAGCAGAACACGAATCCGGACTTAATAAAACGAACACGAATCACTCGAATCAACCGAATAAAATAAAAATTCGTGTCATTCGGATCATTCGTGTTCCTTGCAATTCAACTAGAACACGAATCCAGCCTTAAGAAAACGAACACGAATCACTCGAATCAACCGAATAAACAAAGAGTGTCATTCGAACTATTCGTGTTCTTTAAATCTCAAGCGAGTTGTATTATTCCTCCCAAAGATTAAAGCTGTTCTCCTTAGAGAACTGGTTGTCGCTCTCACCAGAGGTGGAGAGCGTAGGCTCGCTGGTAGGGCAACTATTTGTTGTTGTTGTTCTAAAGCTACCGGCGAGGATAGATGGTTGCATAGCCATAGCAGAGATGACAGGGGCGGTATATTCTTTTTTCATTATGATGATTCCTTTCGATTATTATTTTCTAACTACTTTCTTACCATTCACGATATACAAGCCTGGCTTTGCCATAGAGGTCATGCGCTGGCCATTGAGGTTGTAGACAGCTTCGGCTTGGTTGTTCCTTGTGCTAATGCCATTGATGGCAGTAGTTTCACCATCGAGCACAAAGGCTTTGGCACCCTCGGATATAGCAGTAGGCACAGCGAGGTAGGCAGTTTCAGCCTTTACATAGAATGCACCACCTGCATCGGCACCATAATAGAAGCCTAAGCCTGTGCGAGAAGAGAAATTGTTGTATGCCAATTTATAATATGTATAGTTGGGAGCAGGAGAGAATACACCTCCTCCAACAAGGGCTGGCTTAAGCATGTTTTGCGACTCTTGTAATGCAGCTACAGTCTTGTTGGCAACGACATAACAAGTAGCATCTGCGTCTGCCGACTTGATGAGTACACCGGTGTTGGCAGGAACATATACGCCAGAGAGGGTAGCCTCGCCTATGGTAACAGCTGATGAATGCTCAAAGACATCATTAATGGTCGTTATAGTACCTTTGGCTACGGTGATAGCATTTACCGATACAGCTTCAGGGAAGAATGTAGGCTCAGAGCAGCTAAAGGTTGCCCAATGAGCATCTGCAGTCTCTGCCTTCAAAGAAATTACCTTAGCTGTATATGTAGGAGCGGCACCTAAGGTTGTGGTATAAGAGGCTGAGAATATTTTCTGGGCGAAGTAAACTTCACCATTAGATTTATTATAAGAAGTATTAAAATAACCATTGGCAGAAGTAACACTATACGCTCTTAGATAAGCGTCATAGGCTTTATAACACCAACCTGCATTATAACAATACCAATAACTTGGCTCAGATTCTTGCCACGCAAGGTTATCTACAGCTTTCTTTTTTGCATAAAGATATCCATGCTTGGCATTATACATGGAGAATCCATCACCACTCTTTTTCAGAGAAAGTTCACAGACATCTTCAGGAGCAGAAGCTGCAATATTGGAATTGTTAAAAGAGAATTGAGTTTTACAGAAATAACTTTTTCCATCTTTAATAATGCCACTAAAAGCGTAACCACCTGATGTCACAAGGGCATATACACCTTCTTCCTTCAATTCCGAAGCTTTAAGTTTTTTCCATGTAGCAGGACCATCTTGCGAGGCATAAACAGCATAGTAAACTGCATCGGATGTAACGATAGGGGCATCGGAAGCAGAAGTAAAGAGAACTGATGGGACTGATGACTGCTTAGAGGTTATCTCTGTTGTTGTCCATCCAACAAATTTATTATCTTCTACATCTGAAGGAGGTGTAGGAAGTTGAGCAACTTTCTCACCATCGGCAACAACTGTGGTTGGTGAACCTACAGAATATGTCGAGCCATTAACCTTCCATGTAATATTATGGTTGCCTGCTACCCTACCCTTCAAATCTACTGCGACAGGAGTTGCATCAGAAGAAGATATTGTCAATACAGCAGTATGAGTTCCTGTGGTAGATGGATTGTATGATACTAACACTTCTGCGGAAGAAATAGTTCCATCAGTAGCTTCGATTACAGAAGGAGTGGCACTAAACATATTTGCATCCTTACCAGAAATAGTGATTGTTGCGGAAGATGTAAGATTAGCACCTGTGATATTAATGGACTTTTTATAAGAATTACCAACTTCAGAAACTACGAAATCAAGAGAAGATACAGACGTTGACAAGGTTGGACCAGACACCTTTTTATATATATAAAGAGCACCTGACTGTTCAAACAAATCGCCTTTCTTCTCAAATTGATCATTGAATTTTGTCCCCCATGCGTAAAAAGTATTTTCATTTTTCCAACCAATGTATCTTCCTGTTGGCTTATTAAGAGTAATCTTAAATGCATTAGTAGATTCAAGTTTTGATATATAACAAATAGACTTTTTAGTAGAATTACAAGTCAAAGCTGTAGTATTATCATTATATATATAATTTTTACCATTCGAAAAGTAGAAGGTGTTTGAAGAAGATCCGGCAGATGTAGTCCAGATAAAGGAGGCATCGGGATTCTTAATCTTTTTATCAGACTCCATGGTTATAGCACTGCCATTATTGGCATTAGCTCTGAGTGCATAATGCGATTTACCATCACTAATGACAATAAGGTAAGTTTGACCGGCAACAATATCGCTCAAGGAAGTACATTGCTCATAATACACATCGTTTGCCTTTGCACTTAATGAAAAAATAAAGAGAAGTGCAAATAAGAGCAATAACTTGCTCAAGCAATAGTAGAAGTTTGTTTTTTTCATAATTATGTTAGTATTTTGTTGTTATTAGATAATAGAGTACTTTTCAAATTATACAACAAAAGTAATAAATTCCAACGTAACAAACAAATATAAAGTAAAAAAAGATATATAAAAAAAGCCCTCGACCAAATAAATGATCGAGGGCGGGATATAATAAGGCAATATTATACAAATATTGTTATTCAGCCTTAGCTTCCTCAGCTGGAGCTTCTGTAGCCTCTGTAGCTGGTGCTTCAACAGCGTCAGCCTTCTTTGTAGAACGACGGCTACGACGAGTCTTCTTCTCTGACTTAGGAGCCTTTGCCATGTTCTCATCGAAGTCAACAAGCTCGATGAAAGCAACTGCTGCACCGTCACCAAGACGATTACCAAGCTTGATGATACGTGTGTATCCACCTGGACGATCGCCTACCTTCTCAGCTACGATACCAAAGAGTTCCTTGATAGCTTCCTTGTTCTGAAGATAGCTGAAAACTACACGACGAGAGTTAGTGCTGTCGTTCTTGCAACGTGTGATGAGAGGCTCAACGTATGTCTTAAGAGCCTTAGCCTTAGCAAGAGTCGTAGTGATTCTTTTGTGCATGATCAAAGAGATAGCCAAGTTAGCAAGCATGGCCTGACGATGGTCAGCAGTACGACTCAAATGGTTGAATTTCTTATTGTGTCTCATTTTTTTAAATTTGTTTATGGGCTGGTTAGCTCACCCTTTTGGGTTTACTCCTTGTCCAGTTTATACTTTGAAATGTCGGTTCCAAACGACAGATTCAGACCCTCGAGCAAATCATCAAGCTCTGAGAGCGATTTCTTACCAAAGTTACGGAACTTGAGGAGGTCAGTCTTGTTATACTGAACGAGGTCTCCGAGAGTATCAACGTCAGCAGCCTTCAGACAGTTGAGGGCACGAACACTGAGGTTCATGTCAACAAGACGAGTCTTGAGGAGTTGGCGCATGTGGAGAATCTCTTCATCAAACTCCTGATTGCCCTCTACGTCAGGGTTCTCGAGAGTAATCTTCTCATCAGAGAAGAGCATGAAGTGATGAATCAGTATCTTGGCAGCTTCCTTGAGTGCGTCCTTTGGGTGGATGGAACCATCCGTAGTAACCTCGATGACGAGCTTATCATAGTCAGTCTTCTGCTCTACGCGGTAAGGCTCAACAGCAAACTTGACATTACGGATAGGAGTGTAGATGGAATCAATCGCTATACAGTTGACGTCAGTGCAGTAGATGCGGTTTTCATCAGCAGGCACGTAACCACGTCCCTTATTGATAGTGAGCTCAATCTGCATTGATGCCTTAGTATCTAAATGACAAATCACCAAATCAGGGTTTAACACTTCAAATCCAGTCAGATAC
>OQVQ01000225.1_pt1 | contig 27281 bp, 26 predicted proteins | sample 1691491 | NCBI WGS metagenome assembly OQVQ01 (sample SAMN03418252, study PRJEB22391) | human gut metagenome | biome: human-gut; feature: organic feature; material: feces | host: Homo sapiens | place: Tanzania | collected 2013-01
GCGTGCTTTTTGCGTGCGCACGGCTATACTGCCAGCAGATGAATGTTCTATAGGGGCGTAATTTCATTGCCGCGCCTTAAGCGCGGAATGGCTACTTTGAAATCTTCCTTCCATTGCGTATATAGATGCCTTTAGGAAGACGATTGTGGTCAGTGCCAAGGTATCTTCCATCAAGCGAGAAGATGCGAGCGTCTTTGTCCTTGCATTCAATAACACATGAAGAATCTATTCCCGAAGTGATGCCTGGCTCTATGAAATCGAAATAAATTATGCGGTCTTTTTCCTTGATGTTCTTGATAGGCTTTGTGCTTGCCATGATATCTGCACTGCCAATATACACGATAGGATTAGGGTATGCCGCTACGATGGTGTCATGACCTTCAGTAGTGGTGAGTGTGCGTGCAGGGAGCTTGTAGTCGAAATGATTGACGTTGCATTTGCCAGGATAGAGTTGGTTCTCCATCTTTTCAGCACAAATTCTATTGTCTGTATAAGAAGATACCAAGCGACCATCTGCAGGAAGTATAGTCATGCGTGGGTGACCTTTTATAGAGTTGACGGAGTTTCCAGAGAAAGTAGAGAGTGAGAAGCGTGTCTTGTCAAAATCCACGTGGGTAATCATCATGCCATGCGGACGGCGATAATTTACGCCGAGGGCATAGTTCCAGCCTTCACGCTGGATATTCTCAATAATATAATATTCATTGCGGTTAGGATCCTGCTCGTTGTAGATGCGATAAGCATTGCCTTTGATGTATTCCTTGGAAGTGTCGTCGATGCCTTGCGTAAGGGAATTGATGCGATATGTTCCTTTCTCTGTAAGAGTCTCTATCTCCATCCATCCCATTGCTTCTCTTTCCCATGCGGTGTAGGCAGTAGGGTAGTAACCCTCATGCACGTATTCACCGTTATCGAGGAGTGACCAGTTTTCCATACCTTGATTGTCGCAATGTGCATATTTGTTGTAGGAATAGAAATCTGGAAGTCCCATAGCATGAGAAAACTCATGGCAGAAGAGTCCGATGCCATTTATCATGTATCCATATTTCGTTGTAGCTTGAGGAGTGCCGTTAAGCTCGTTTACGACACAGTAGTGAGAAACGGTCACGCCATTGTAAGGACCTGCAGTTTGCCAACCAGTCTTAGGCCAGATGCAGTCGGCAGAATTGCCATCGATGGAACCGGAATATCCAGCAAAGATGACATATACGAGGTCAACTTTATTATCGCCATCAGAGTCATATTCTGAGAAATCCACTCCTAATTCTTTATATGCTTTGTCGCAAACGTCAGGAATGAAAAGATACATTCTGTTGTTTTCGTTGTTTCCGTAATATGCCATATTCTGAGACAGATGCACAGGGCCGTAAACGTCAAATTGAGGAGTGTAAGCTCCATAACTCATATCCTTGAAATATTGCTTTACAGAACCATAATTGGCACTGACGCCATAGTTTTTACGAGTTTTATTGTCGCATTCAGCCTGCGGTCTTCCGTCTGCGTTCAGGTAGGCATTGAATATTGTCTTTGTGTCCTGATCGTTGTAGAGGAAACGCTGGTCGCTGAAATCTGCAAGTATGACGAGCACCTTAGGAGAGCCTTTGTGAGGAAAATAGCCAGACTTGTCATCGAGGAGTTCGCCCATCTTTGATCTCGTGATATTGCTGACGATTGCATTAAAGAAGAGTTCGCTGTTCTGACAAGCGATGAGAGCCATCTCCTTGGCAGACCTGCCTTCAGGTTCGTGAGCGAGGACTCCTGTAGATGTAAGAATGCCTTGAGCTTCAGTTTTGGCCACATAGTAATCCATTCCTATGTGGCAGAGCAGGACGCTGTCCTTCGTGGTGTACCAATGTAAGTGTTCGTCTCCATATCCCTGTATCCAAAGATACGTGCCGTCACTCTGCTTTACTTGCACCCATCCGCGCTTAGCTTTAGCAGCGAATAGGGTGGTGGTGATGGTAAACAGAATAAGGAGAAGTGTAAGAATCTTTTTCATTATTTATCTTTCGTATTATTTTGTTTTTAGTTTCTTTGGTTATCCGAGACGGAGATGAACATTATGGCAGAGTTACTTTATTTTTACTTCAGCAGAAGACTTTGTAAGAACCTCACCTTTAGTAACGGAAATATGGACATTCTCAAACGTGATATCTTTAGCATAATTGATGTCAGCGCCAGTCTCAGCCATAAAGAGCGAATTTTTCATCACTACATTATTTATAGGCATCTCTGGCAAACCGTTGAAATAGATAGCCCTCTGGGCGCCGTGGCAAATGATATTGTCAAGGAAAATATTGCGGAAGCAAGGAGTCTCTTCTGTGACAGGAGGAATGGCATCCTCAGCAGAAGTATCCTTGTCTGCCTTTCCCCCTACAGGTTTGTTGGCATAATATAGACTGAAGGTGAAAGCTTCATTGGCAATGTCGCGCATAAGGATATTGTCCAGAAAGATATTCTCCACGAGTCCGCCACGTCCACGGGTGGATTTGAATCGGATTCCGGTGTCTGTGCCATTGAATACACAGTTTGTGATGCGGATATTCCTTGCTCCGCCAGACATTTCAGAGCCGATAACGAATCCCCCATGACCATGCAGCACAGTGCATCCGCTTATGAATACATCCTCACAAGGCTTGCCTATACGGCGCCCCTCAGCATCTTTGCCCGACTTGATGCAGATGGCGTCATCGCCCACATCGAATGTAGTATTGATAATCTTGGCACGCTTGCATGATTCGAGGTCGAGACCGTCGCCATTCTGCGCAAACCATGGGTTCTTGATATTGACTCCTTCTATTGTCACGTCCTCGCAGATGCAAGGGTGGACATTCCATGCAGGGGAATTGCTGAATGTGACATTCTTGAGAAGGATCTTCTTGCAGTACATGAAGTCGAGCAATACAGGGCGATTGAATGCGCGCTCCTTAATCTCAGGATACCATATATTCTTTTCTACGGAACCGCCACTCTTAGTCAATGCAGACCATTGAGCATCTGTCAACTTAAGTTTCTTGACAGGGCGCCAAGCTTGTCCGTTGCCGTCGAAGGTTCCGTATCCGGTGATGGCAATATTTTCTTTATTGTATGCATAAAGAGGTGACATTCTGCGCTTTGCGGTATTGCCTTCAAACATTGTTTCAATCATAGGATAAGCATCGTAATCGTCAGTGAATACTATCAATGCGCCGACTGCAGTGTGAAGCTCGATGTTGCTCTCAAACTGTATCGGGCCTGTAAACCATATACCTGCAGGCACTTCCAGTTTTCCTCCGCCCATAGAGGAAAGTTTTTTCATTGCTTTTGTAAAAGCATCAGTGCAAAGAGTTGTTCCGTCACCTTTTGCTCCGAAATCAGTCAGAGTGACAACATTGTTTGGAATTACAGGAAGAGCCACGTCTGGCATCTTGAATGTAGCCTTCTTTCCCGCAAAAGCTAACAGCGGTAATGCGAGAGCGAGGATGAAAAGTAGATTTTTTTTCATTGATAGTTAGTTGTTAGTTTGTTATGATTATTTTTATTTATGTAGTGGTCCGAATTATTTGAAAAGAAAACCATTTCAGGCTGTTTATATATGATTATATACTATATTCAATTTGCAAAATTACTAAGTTTTTCAAATATGGCAAACAAAAACTATCTGTTTTTCATTTTTTTAGTACGAAGATTTATGCTTTTTCACGAAAAAGTATTAAATTTGCACTTGGAATTGGGTTCATAATACATGATTCCGAAAAAACAACAAGGTAAAATGAAGGAAAAGAACGAACCGATAACCGACAAACTTTCAAGCAGACTCACAGAGCAGGAGGAGAAAGAACTTGGCAAGCAAATAGCTGATGGCGACTCAAAAACTTTGGAAAGACTGATAACTGCAAACATTGGTTTTGTGGTATATGTGGCACGTCAGTACCAGAATCGCGGACTTTCCCTTGACGACCTCGTCAGCGAAGGAAATATAGCCATGATGATGGCGGCTCAGAAATGGAATCCTGACAAGGGGGTACGTTTCGTGCAATACGCAGTCTGGGATATTCGCAAGGCAATGGAGCGTGCAATTGCGCAGCAGAGTGGGGCAGTAAGCACAGATGCTGTCGCAGAAGTTTCCATAGATACCCCTTGCAAGCCTGGCGGACTGACCACTTATGCCGACCGTATGCGTGACCATGATGGTCGAAATGCTCATGAAGAAGCTTATCTGTCTTCATTCGGTTATGGACTTTCGCAAGGATTAAGCATACTGAATGAGCGCGAACAGGAAGTGATAAAACTCTACTATGGTCTTGGTTGTGATGCTATTACCATGTCAGAGATTGGTGAGCGAATGAATCTCAAGCGTGAACGCGTTCGTCAAATAAGGCATAAGGCAGAGCGAAAGCTTCGCAAACCTCTGAAGGAACATCATTGATTCGTTCGGACAGAAAGTCCAATCATCAGTCCACAAAACGACAACCCTAAATAAGATTATGAACAAAAAACTCACAATACTGGCTTTATTCCTTAGCATCGTATGTGGTGCTTTTGCAGAAAAAGCAAAGATAAAAACAGACATCAGCATTTTTGGTGTCGCAATCTCAGTATCTGACTCTGTGGTCTATATGACCGATATGCAGGAGATTGGTATGGTTACTGTAGAGAAAAAGACAAAATTTCTCGTAGATCGTCGAGAATATTCCAATCAGCTCTCTGAGTATATCAGCAAAACCGGAGATGGACGAATGACAACGCTCGTATCATATAATCTGAAGAAGAAGAAAGCCGAAAAGCGTTATCTCAAGATCAAGGAACGCTTTATAAAAGATGGATACGTGGTGAAATACATCACTAAAGAGGAATTTGCATTCACTCCTGTCCAGGAAAGCGAGGAAGAGTAGTCTGCTATGCTTTACGAAATAGCCGAACATAGATTGCGCCTGACGTTCAAGGATTCGTACCAGAATGACTCTCTGCTTCCTTCTTTTGCACCGTTTAGGGCCGAAGAAGACTCTCATGCACCTCTTATAGATATCACTGTCGATGATAGTTTGAAGTCTGTAAGCAAGGGAGAGAGACGACTGATACGTGATGTGGATACGGGAAACGGAATTATTAAGGTGTTTCGCCTGAAAACTCATGATGATAAACCAAACGGATATCAATTCGTAATAGGTGATGTTACAGGTTTTCAGTGTGCATTGCTAATCGCAAATGAAGATTTTCGTCAATGTCGCTGTGCGCTAAGAGGTGACAATGTGCGTCGTAATTTTGCCCTTAATTCCTTGGTAATGCTTTGCTTCGCTTTTGCCACAGCATCGCTTGATACAGTCCTTGTCCATGCTTCATTGGTAAGACATGAAGGAAAAGGCTATGCTTTCACGGCAAAGAGCGGAACTGGCAAAAGTACTCAGGTAAGTAATTGGCTACGCTATATTCCCGATTGTGACCTTATGAATGACGACAATCCTGTAATACGTATAAAGGATGATGATGTCTATATTTACGGTTCTCCTTGGAGTGGAAAGACGCCGTGTTACCGTAATGTGAAAGCGCCACTTGGAGCAATGGCTTTAATACATCGTGATAACAGTAATTTCCTTGAGAGATTAAAACCTATAAGGGCTTTTGTAACGCTTCTTCCCGCATGTTCCACAATGAAATGGGATGAACGCGTATATCGCGCCAATGGCGATACTGTCTCGAAAGTGCTGGAGCGCATTCCTGTATATGCTCTCCATTGTCTGCCTGATAAAGACTCGGCGATTATTGCGTCGGCAGGTATGAAGAAAGGAATATAACTGATATGATGGACGAAAGAAAGAACGTAAGAGTCAAAATCTTGAGCAATGCGGAATTCCTGCCTCACGTAATAGAATTGGCTAATGCCGGACATGAAGTGACTATACCGCTTCGTGGATACAGCATGAGACCATTTCTGGAAGACAGAAGGGACAAAGCTATACTCGTAAAGATAAATCGTAAACTTCAGATTGGTGATGTGGTGTTGGCGGAAATAAGGCCAGGCTCTTATGCTTTACACCGTATTATATACGTGGATGACAGGCGAGTACAAATGCTTGGTGATGGTAATATTACCCCAGACCCTATCATTCCTCTGGAGAATGTGAAACTGATAGTAAGGGCTTTTATACGAAAAAATAGCAATAAAAAGGACTTCGTGGATGGAACATACTTTCGAATCTATTCTAAAGTATGGCGTAAACTAACTCCTGTAAGACGCTGGTTGCTTACTGTTTGGAGCCGATTGCCATTGAAATTGCGCAATAGACTACTATAGAAATAAGCGTAACATTTGAAACTGAATTTTGAATTAAAGTCGATAAAATATATGCTGAAATTAAATTCTGGCTTTGAAGTGAGAAACGTATGTGGAGAAAACATCGTTGTAGCTATGGGAGAACACAATATAGATTTCTCTCATGTCATTGCTCTTAATGAGACTTCACTCCTGATTTGGAGAGTGCTTGAGAAAGGCGTCAATGGAATAGAGGATATCGTTGATGCTGTAATGGCGGATTACGATGTTGACGAGGCTACATGCAAAGCTGATGTGCAAATGGTTCTGGACCAGTTGGAACAATATAAGATATTGGCGTCTTGTCAGAAATGATAGAGTAAGAATACAAACAGTCATAATAATATAATATGTACAGAACAAATACCTGCGGTGAACTCCGCATTGAAAATGTAGGCGAGAAGGTCACTCTCGCCGGATGGGTACAGAGCATCCACAATCTTGGCGCTCTTACCTTCGTTGATCTTCGTGACAGATATGGTATTACCCAGTTGGCATTCAACGAGGACGCATCTGAAGAACTTCGCCAGATGGCTGGCAAGCTCGGTCGTGAATACTGCATTCAGGCAAAGGGCGTAGTAGCTGAGCGTTATTCCAAAAACAAGAGTATCCCGACTGGTGATATAGAGATACTCGTCAGCGAGCTCAATATCCTTAATGCTTCTGAAGTTCCTCCATTCACTATTGAGGATGAGAGCGATGGAGGTGATGACCTTCGCATGAAATATCGTTACCTCGATCTGCGTCGTCCTATCGTGCGTAAGAATCTGGAACTGCGTCATAAGTTTGCTTTTGAAGTGCGCCGTTATCTCGATCAGCAAGGTTTTCTTGAGATTGAAACACCTATTCTCGTCAATTCAACACCAGAAGGAGCTCGCGACTTCGTTGTGCCTTCACGCATGAATCCTGGTCAGTTCTATGCTCTTCCTCAGTCTCCACAGACTCTTAAGCAGCTTTCTATGGTTGCTGGTATCGACCGCTATTTCCAGATCTGTAAATGTTTCCGTGATGAGGACCTTCGTGCTGACCGTCAGCCAGAGTTTACACAGATTGACTGTGAGATGTCTTTCGTAGAGCAAGAGGATATTCTTCTGATGTTTGAGGGTATGAGCCGCCATCTTTTCAAGACTATTCTCAATGTTGATATTCCGCAGTTGCCTCGTATGACATGGGCTGATGCTATGAAATACTACGGTTCAGACAAGCCAGATACACGCTTTGGAATGAAGTTCGTAGAGCTAAAGACTACTCAGAAGGACAATGCTTCAAAAGAAATCGTAGAGAGTATTTTCCCTGAAGGTTTCCAGGTGTTTGACGGTGCTGCATATATTGGCGGTATTTGCTGTGAGGGACAGGCTGTGCTGACACGTAAACAAATCGATCAACTCACAGATTTTGTAAAACGTCCTCAGGTAGGTGCCAAGGGATTGGTATATGCACGAGTACAGGAAGACGGTACAGTAAAGTCAAGCGTAGATAAGTTCTATACACAGGAAACCCTGCAAGCACTCAAGGAAAAGATGAATGCTAAGGTAGGTGACCTTATCCTTATCCTTTCAGGTGATGATGCCATGAAGGTGCGTAAGCAGCTCTGTGAGCTTCGTCTCGAAATGGGAACACGCATGGGACTCCGTGATAAATTCAATTTCTCTTGCCTCTGGGTTATCGACTTCCCTATGTATGAATGGAGCGATGAAGAAAATCGTCTTATGGCTATGCACCATCCATTTACATCTCCAAAACCAGAAGATATTCCTTTGCTTGACACAGATCCTGCAAGCGTTCGCGCAAATGCATACGATATGGTAATCAATGGCGTCGAAGTAGGTGGCGGTTCTATCCGTATTCATGATGCCAAATTACAGCAGAAGATTTTCGAGATTCTCGGCTTTACACCAGAGCAGGCACAGACGAAGTTTGGCTTCCTCATGAATGCGTTCAAGTATGGTGCGCCTCCTCACGGAGGTCTTGCTTATGGTCTCGACCGTTTCGTAAGCCTCTTTGCTGGTCTCGATTCTATCCGTGACTGTATCGCATTCCCTAAGAACAATTCAGGTCGCGACGTGATGCTTGATGCTCCTGGTTATCTTGACGCTAAGCAGCTGGACGAACTCAAGATAAAGGTGGACATAAATGATTGATTTCACAATCTTTCTAACGTAAAGAAATTGTACTATTGAATGATAATTGCTGGGGCTTTCATGTATGTGAGAGTCCCGGTAATTTTATTTATATACGATGATTGGTGACATTGAATGTTAAACAAAATTAAATATTTGACAATAAGTATGCTATAAGTGTCTCTGTTTGAGATATTTTTTGTAATTTTGCATCCGATTTAGTCCGTTCGGGCTCGAAAAAGCAATGACGCGGTGTCATTCGCCTGGCGGAAGTAACCATTTTACAATAATAAAAGTAAATGTACGCAATTGTAGAAATCAACGGCCAGCAGTTCAAGGCTGAAGAAGGCAAGAAACTCTTCGTGCACCACATTAAGGAAGCACAGGAAGGTCAGACCGTTGAGTTTGAGAAGGTACTTCTCGTAGATAACGAGGGTGCTATCACAGTAGGCGCTCCAACTGTAGAGGGCGCAAAAGTAGTATGTGAAGTTGTTCAGCCACTCGTAAAGGGTGACAAGGTGATTGTCTTCAAGATGAAGCGTCGTAAGGACGAGCGCAAGCGCAACGGTCATCGTGCACAGTTCACACAGGTAGTAATTAAATCAGTAGTAGCTTAAATCAGGAGGAACGTAAGAAATGGCACACAAAAAAGGTGTAGGTAGTTCTAAGAACGGCCGTGAATCCGCTTCTCAGCGACTTGGTGTTAAGATCTTCGGTGGTCAGTCAGTTATTGCTGGCAATATCATCGTTCGTCAGCGTGGCAACAAGCACTTCGCAGGTGCTGGCGTTGCTCAGGGTAAGGACGACACACTCTATGCTCTCATTGATGGAACTGTAAACTTCCACAAAGGAAAGTTCAACAAGAGCGTGGTATCTGTAATACCTTCTGCTGAAGCATAATAACTTATTCAAAACTTATTCCAAACAAACATAAAAGGCAAGAGATTATATCTCCTGCCTTTTCTCGTATATGATGGTTGTTATTTGGTTAGGCAACTATCTTATATCGCTTATCTCTAATGGGGAAGAAACAAAGCAAGTAGCTCCTTTTTCTGTAAGAAACTCCTTCTCTCTAAATCCCCATAACACAGTGATACAAGGTAAGGAAGAATTGTGGGCTGTATCAATGTCCACCTCACTATCTCCTATATAGACAGACTCTTCTGGTGAGACATTCAGTTTTCTCATTACTTCCACTACCATATCAGGATAAGGCTTCTTTCTTATTCCAGCGGCCTCATTCTCGCCTACGGCAATATCTATTAGTCCAGGAAAATATTTTTCACACAATGCTTTAGTTGCTTTGTCGAATTTATTGCTCACTACAGCCACTTTCTTACCAGCATTTTTCAAAGCTTTAAGCATATCGATAATTCCGTCATATGGTTTAGTTGTGTCCTCATTATGAATAAGATAATGTTTCTGGAAGATGGATAGCGTGCGAAGGGTGTCGTCCTCTGATGTGCCAGAAGGAACAGCCCTTTCTATCAATACCTTTACTCCATTACCTACCATATTGCGCACTTCTTCAAGAGTATGAATAGGGTAGTGGTTTTGCTCCATTGCATAGTTTACACTATTAGCAAGATCTTCCAATGTATAAAGCAACGTACCGTCAAGGTCGAATATATAACATGAGTATTTCATATTTTGACATTTCTGTTAGGAAAATATTTGAGACTATTTTACATAATGATTCACTAAAACAACAGACAAAAACAAACAGGATATGTTTTTCTATTTTTATCTTTGTTTGTTTTTGTCTGTTGTGAATATTTCTGCCTATTAGTACTGAAAAATCAGAATAATATCTGCCAAATCTTATCAATCATATACACTGTCAGGCTTTGTCTTATTATTTGAGAGTTTTTTGTTTTATCATACTAATAGCGTCCAATTGTCCTTTACTTCAATTACTTTTCAAAAGTTCTTCCTTTGTAATGGTGATTTCATCGCCTTCATGGATTTCTTCACTGAGTATCTTTTCGCATACAGAGTCTTCTATGTATGTCTGTATCGCACGTTTTAGAGGTCGTGCGCCAAACTGTACATCATATCCCTTTTCTGCGACGAAGTCTTTGGCGTCATCTTCCACATGGATTGAATAACCAAGTGCCTTCATTCGTTTCTCGAGTCCTGCTAATTCTATGTCGATAATCTTTCTTATAGCATTGAGATCAAGTTGGTTGAAGGTGATTATTTCATCAAGTCTATTAAGAAATTCTGGTGCGAACTGCTTACTTAGACTTTTCTGAATAATGGAGCGAGCATATTCTTTATCCTTTTCATTCATATTGACAGAAAGTCCGTTGCCAGCAGTAAAGCCGACTCCATGTGCGAACTCCTTCAGTTGGCGGGTTCCTGCATTGGAAGTCATGATAATGACAGTATTGCGGAAATCTACCAATCTGCCGTTTCCATCAGTCAGTCGACCTTCATCAAGTACTTGCAGGAGCATATTGAATACGTTTCCGTGTGCTTTTTCTATTTCATCGAGCAACACAATGCTGTAAGGCTTGCGTCTTACTTGTTCTGTCAGCTGACCACCTTCTTCATAACCCACATATCCAGGAGGAGCTCCTACAAGTCTGGATGTATTGAACGCTTCGGTATATTCACTCATATCAATACGAATAAGAGCATCAGCAGAGCCAAACATATGCTCAGCAAGCTTTTTCGCAAGGAAAGTCTTTCCTACACCGGTGGGTCCAAGAAACATGAATACGCCAATCGGATGATTAGGGTCGCGAAGTCCTATGCGGTTTCTTCTGATGGATTTCACCATCTTATCAATGGCAGAATCCTGCGCTATTACTGCATTCTTCAGCACTTTGTCCATGCTGCGAAGACGCTCCATGTCGCTCTCAGCCATCCTTTGCACTGGAATAATAGTCATCATCGATACAACATCAGCAACGTCGTCGGCAGATATTTCCTTAGGTTCTGGTGAGGCTTTTGATTGCCATTCCGCCTTAGATTTATCCAGTTGGTTTTCCAATTCGCTCTGATGATCACGATATTGGGCAGCAAGTTCAAAGTTTTGATTCTTCACTGACTCAATCTTCTTTTCCTTTGCTTCTGTGATTTTCTTTTCAATGTCAATGATTTCCTGTGGTATGTCGGTAAATTTCAAGTGCATACGAGCGCCTACTTCGTCTAAGGCATCGATAGCCTTATCCGGAAAAGCACGGTCTGTGACATATCTTTCTGTCAGTTTGACACAAGCTTCCAGAGCCTCGTCTGTGTAACGGACATGATGATGCTCCTCGTAACGTTTCTTGAGATTTTGCAAGATTTGCAAGGTTTCTTCAGAAGTAGAAGGCTGGACAATGATTTTCTGGAAACGTCTTTCGAGAGCTCCGTCCTTTTCTATTGACTTGGAATACTCTTCAAGAGTGGTGGCACCGATACACTGTACCTTTCCTCTTGCAAGGGCAGGTTTCAGCATATTTGCGGCATCCATCGAACCTGCACCTCCACCTGCACCAATGATAGTATGTATTTCATCGATGAATATAATGACATTTGGGTTCTCTTCAAGTTCCTTCACGAGAGCTTTGATGCGTTCCTCAAACTGTCCGCGGTATTTTGTGCCTGCCACCATGCCAGCAAGATCGAGAGAGACAAGTCTCTTATTATATAAAATAGGTGAGACCTTATTCTCGCTCAGCAACTGGGCAAGTCCTTCTACAATGGCACTTTTACCTACGCCTGGCTCACCGATAAGAATCGGATTATTCTTCTTTCTACGGCACAGTATTTCGGTAATACGCTGAATTTCCTTTTCTCTACCTACGCAAGGATCGAGTTTTCCTTCTGTGGCAGATTGCGTCAAGTCTATGGAAAAATTATCCAGAATAGGAGTCTTCCTTACGTTCTTGTTTCCGTGAGCGTTAGTTTTATCTGTAGTCTGAGTGCTTTTATTATTAGTTTTAGACTGTTCCTCTTCGCTGTCGTCCTCGGTCAAATCGAGTCCGTCAGTGACAGGTTTGTCCTTTTCAGCTGGAACATATTGCTCGCTGAAGTTCAGTACATCATCATAATTCATGTTGTTTTCCTCCATAATCTCTTTAGCAATGCTGTTGATACCGTCGTGGAGCATCGCCAAGAGGACGTGTTTTACATCCACATTGTGGTCATGACTCATTCTGGCTTCAAGATTGGCAAGTCGCAATATGGTGTTAGCCTGATCGTTGAAGTCTAATAGGTCATTATCCTGTGAAGAGGAGTTGTCCTCTTGCCTATTGTAGATATTCTGGATTGTATCAATGAGTTGGTCAGCGATAGCTTGCTCATTCACATTGAGTTTTCTCATTGCCTGATGTGGAAAATCAAATTTGTCCTTTATCATAGCAAGAAGAAGATGCTCAGGGCGTATGGTATGGCTATGCATCTGAGAGGCATATTGCTTTGTCCGACTCAATAGCGATGATAATTGTTCTGTATATTTGTATGTCATATACGAGTTTACTTACAAAAGCTGTGCCATCATATGGAGCTCGTCATTAATCCTTTGGACTGGAAGCCCCATCACATTGAAGTAACTACCTTCCAATCGCGTAACTCCTATATACCCAATCCATTCCTGAATGCCGTAAGCTCCTGCTTTGTCAAAAGGTTTGTAGTGGTCTATATAATAATAGATTTCTTCGTCAGTCAGTTCTCTGAATGTGACATCTGTACAAACAGAAAACGACTTTTCATACTTGGCAGACAAGAGGCAAACTCCAGTAAACACCTGATGAGTTCTTCCGCTTATTAAGCGCAACATCCTGTGAGCATCATCGCGAGATACGGGTTTTCCGAGTATTTCATCGTCAACCGCAACTACAGTATCAGCAGTTACAATGACTGTGTTGTCTGTCATCTTAATGTCGGATGGTACATATTGGGCATCGGCAAACCAATCTTTATAAGGGACTGCTTTCTTCTGGGCGATAAACCCTGCAACTTCATTGACTGGCAAAGAGTTTGGATAACTCTCATCAATGCCTTTGATTATGTGTACTTCGTATGGAATATCAAGACCTCCCAGAAGTTCTCGTCTTCTTGGAGAATTGCTTGCCAATATTAGTTTCATTATAGATTATAAACCAATAATTATAATTTCGTGAATTAAGAATAATGAATTAGGCATTAAGATCTACCATCCAAATGCCTTTGCAGAACTGAGCCACAAGTCTTTTGCTCGTAGCACCTGCTCCAGTATATCTCTGACACATCCGTTGCCTCCTGGATTTGGACTGACATAAGTGGATATATCTTTGATGTCACTGCAAGCATCAGACGGACAACAAGAGCAACCTACTCGTGACATTATCTCATAATCCGGAATATCATCGCCCACATATATTATCTCCTCGTCTGTAAGTCCGTTTTTCTTACAGTAATCTTCATAGATGGAAACCTTTACTGCCGCGCCCATGAAGATGTCTTTCATGCCGAGCTTAGAGTAACGATACACGATGGAGTCGTCCTTGCCTCCTGTCAGGATAGCGAGACGAATGCCTTGCTTTGCAGCTAATTGTATTGCATAACCGTCTTTGATATTCATTGTGCGGATAGGATTTCCATTGCTGTCCATAGGTATTGTGTTATCACTTAAAACCCCATCGACATCGAATATCACTGTGGTTATTTTACTCAAATCGTAGTTGATCATAGTTTATTTTTCTTGGTCAATATATGTGTGTAAATACATTATAGTGGAAAGCCCTGCCCTTTGTCTTAGATTGTATGGTCAAATCTTTGAGAAACAGAGACTTCCGATAGCATTTCCGAATATCATTATCAGCAGATTGATACTGAATCCGAGAGGCAGTTCCATAACTCTTTCTGCCACATGGGCAAAACCGTCGCCAGCTATCCACATCCAGAAATAGCCAAAGTTGGCAATGCAGTGTTCAAACCCACAGAGGATGAAGAACATAATAGGCATGATGACAGTTAGAGGGTTTTGACTTTTCTTCCAACCGTTTACGGCAAGATACATCATCACTCCGCATCCCCATGATAGGAAGAGGGCGCTGTACCATGTTTGTGAGCATTTCGTATTAACCATCGCATCTACTGCCGAAAGGTCAAGTCGACTCGCATTCGCAAGAGCGCAAACGATGGCAATTCCAATAAAGTTGAACAGAATGATAGGGAGCATTCCCTTTCTCGGATTCCATAAATCTTTAAATCTTTCTACATAGCCTATTCTTCCTGTATATAAAGGATAACCTTTGATAAGAATACTGAGCAGTCCAAGTGAGAACAGAAATGAACCGAGAATGTGACTTTCAGTTGCGACATAGACAATATCTCCCAGTCCGATGAGGATACCTGCAAGAATCGCCTGAATGTAAAATAGTGTTTGGCCTTTTTGCATATAAATGTGTTGTAATTTGGAATTGCAATGCAAAAGTAACAAAAAAAACTGACATAAAGAAGATTTCATACTTTCAGTTACTCTTTTTTAGTGAAAAAAAGATGATTATATAAAAAACAGTACCTTTGTATGCAGTAAATAAAACTGATATATTTTATATAAACAACGGACAACCTTGTAAACTATAATAAACTCTCAATATGCGTGAATATAAAGAAATAAAAGTGGCAGTAGCCGGAACTGGTTATGTAGGACTTAGTATTGCAACTCTTCTTGCGCAGCACCATCATGTGACAGCAGTGGATGTGATACCTGAAAAAGTAGATAAGATAAATAATCATATTTCGCCAATTCAGGATGAATACATAGAGAAATATCTTACTGAAAAGCAATTGAATCTCATTGCTACTCTTGATGGTAGAGAAGCTTATAGAGATGCAGATTTTGTGGTAATTGCAGCACCTACGAATTATGACCCTGTCAAGAATTATTTCGACACCAGTCATGTAGAGGAGGTAATCGATCTCGTACTGGAAGTCAATCCAGAGGCTACTATGGTGATAAAAGCCACTATACCAGTAGGTTATTGTCGTTCACTTTATGTAAAATATGCACAGAAATTAGCCTCAATGCCACCATTGGCTGACGGCAGGCGTCGAGAATTCCGCCTGCTCTGTGCTTAGAAAAGCTGGTTGGTATGACTACTCAAGTAATATACAGTATGCCAAGGAGTCTTCCTGTTATACCATTGGAGTGTATCGCCTTACAATGAAATCAAACTCAGATAATTTCCGTCAGTCTGCCATTCAGGGAATTATGAAGCGCATTAATGCAAAAGGGGCAGAAGTCATCATCTACGAGCCAAAACTTGAAGATGGTACCACATTCTTTGGCAGTAAGGTGGTCAATGACCTTGACAAGTTCAAGTCATTGTCGCATGCCATCATTGCCAATCGTTACGATACTTGTCTTGATGATGTAGAAAGTAAGGTTTATACACGTGACATTTTCCGTCGTGACTAAACAAAAAAAGTAGGGTAGTTCTAATTACTCGATCCTGGGTTTTCGACATGTTGGTTTCAGACTATATTGTTGAAAACCCATATTTTTATCAGAAAGTGAATCTTTCGAATGTAAAACGAAAAATTTTGATTATCTTTCAGAAAGATTTATCCCAAATCGGTCATTAGTACAACCTTTTTTTGTGGTTGATTTTGTAACTATTTGATTATAAGCCTTTATAGTAATCTCTAATGACCGCCATCAGAAAATAGGTTTTATAAGTGACACATTGTCAATATGTTACAAATTTGACCACAAATTATTCCACTTCTATTGACCGATTTTGGTTTATGTAAATTTCTGGCATTATCGTATCGCTAAAACTATACAATAATAAAGATTATAACAAAAAAATCCTGTCATTCCACGGCGTTTTAAACCAGAGAAATGACAGGATTATCATTTATTTATTAGCTTATAAGCTTTCTAACTCAAATTAGAGTTCCTCTGCCCAATCGAACTTAGTCTGACGAACGTAAGACTGGTAGCGACGCTTAGCCATCTTCTGTGCCTCTGCGAAGAGCTCATCAGCCTCAGCTGGGTAAGCCTTCTTGACAGAAAGATAACGAACCTCACCCATGAGGAAGTCCTGGAACTTATCCCACTGTGGCTCCTTAGAATCGAGAGAGAATGGATTTTCGCCCTTCTCAGCCAATTCTGGGTTGAAGCGCCAGAGGTGCCAGTAACCGCACTCTACTGCGCGACGCTCCTCTTCCTGTGAACGTCCCATGCCACCCTTGATCTTAAGACCGTGGTTGATACATGGAGCGTAAGCGATAACGAGAGATGGTCCATGATAAGCCTCAGCCTCGCGGAATGCCTTGAGACACTGTGCATTGTCAGCACCCATAGCAACCTGAGCTACATAAACGTAACCGTATGTAGTAGCAATCATGCCAAGGTCCTTCTTCTTGATGCGCTTACCCTGAGCAGCGAACTGAGCGATAGCGCCGAGAGGAGTAGCCTTAGAAGCCTGACCACCAGTGTTAGAGTAAACCTCAGTATCAATTACGAAGATGTTGAGGTCCTCACCAGAAGCGAGAACGTGGTCGAGACCACCGTAACCGATATCGTAAGAAGCACCGTCACCACCGATAATCCACTGTGAACGCTTGATGAGGTAGTGGTCAAGAGTCTTGAGCTCCTTGCAAACCTCACAGCCCTTAGCAGCGCCTTCAGCGATGAATGGCTTCAGGATTTCAGCAAGACGCTTTGTCTCCTCTGCGTCCTCACGCTTCTCAATCCATTCTGCAGCAGCGGCCTTGTACTCAGCAGGAGCCTCTTCAGATTCAATAACCTGCTTGAAGAGGAGAGCAATGCGTTCCTTCATCTTCTTGTTACCGATAACCATACCAAGACCGAACTCACAGAAATCCTCGAACAAAGAGTTGTCGAATGCAGGACCCTGACCCTTTTCGTTGGTTGTGTATGGAGTTGAAGGGATGGAAGCAGAGTAGATAGAAGAACATCCTGTAGCATTGGCGATAATCTCACGGTCACCGAAGAGCTGTGAAATCAGCTTGACATAAGGAGTCTCACCGCAACCAGAGCATGCACCAGAGAACTCGAAGAGTGGGGTAGCGAACTGGGAGTTCTTTGGAGACTGCTTGATGTCAACGAGATTCTGCTTGGTTTTTACTTCCTTAACGAGGTATTCCCATTCGTTAGCGAGAGTCTGCATCTTCTCTTCGTCTGGGTTGTAAGGAATCATAGTGAGAGCCTTTTCGCCCTTCTTGCCTGGACAAACGTCAGCACAGTTACCGCAACCAAGACAGTCGAGTGGTGATGGAGCGATAGCGAAGTGCATACCCTTGAGTGCTGCAGGAGCCTTGATGTCCTGAGTAGCACCTGTATAGCCAGCCTTCTCTTCGTCAGTGAGTACGAATGGACGGATAGCTGCGTGTGGGCAGACGAAAGAACACTTGTTACACTGGATACAGTTCTCTACATTCCAAACAGGAACGAATGCCTCTACGCCACGCTTCTCATAAGCAGCGGTACCGTTCTGCCATGTGCCATCTACGGTGTTGTGCTTTACGAAGTCAGAAACCTTGAGCAGGTCACCAGCCTGAGCGTTGATAGGACGAACGAGTTCCTTAACGAATGCAGGTGCTTTATCCTCCTTAACTGGATCGTCAGCGAGGTTAGCCCATGCTGGATCTACAGCCAACTGCTTGTATTCACCACCACGGTCAACAGCAGCATAGTTCTTGTCAACAACGTCCTGACCCTTCTTACCGTAAGACTTAACGATGAACTTCTTCATCTGCTCAACAGCGAGATCTACAGGGATAACCTCAGTGATACGGAAGAATGCAGACTGGAGGATAGTGTTGGTACGGTTGCCAAGACCAATCTCCTGAGCAATCTTTGTAGCGTTGATGTAGTAAACCTTGATGTTCTTCTGTGCGAATACGCGCTTTACCTTATTAGGGATAAAGTTGATGAGTTCCTCGCCGTCGAAGATAGTGTTGAGAAGGAATGAACCATTCTCACGGATACCACGTGTAACGTCGTACATGTTCAGGTAAGCCTGAACGTGACAAGCTACGAAGTTAGGAGTTGTGATCTGATATGTAGAGCGGATTGGCTCGTCACCAAAACGGAGGTGAGAACATGTGAAACCGCCTGACTTCTTTGAGTCGTATGAGAAATAAGCCTGACAGTGCTTGTCTGTATTGTCACCGATAATCTTTACAGAGTTCTTGTTAGCACCTACGGTACCGTCAGCACCGAGACCGAAGAATTTGCACTCCTGAATAGAAGCACCACCGAGAGGCATTTCTTCTACAGCAGGGAGAGAGAGATTTGTTACATCGTCAACGATACCCAATGTGAAGTGGTTCTTAGGCTGGTCGAGCTCGAGGTTGTCATAAACGGAGATAATTCTTGCAGGAGTAACTTCGCAAGAACCGAGACCGAAGCGACCACCAACGATAAGAGGACGATTTTCTACATTGTAGTATGCAGCCATTACATCGAGGTAGAGAGGCTCACCCTCACAGCCAGGCTCCTTGGTACGGTCAAGAACTGCAATCTTCTTACAGGTCTTAGGCACGGCAGAGAGGAGATACTTTACAGAGAACGGACGATAGAGGTGAACATTCACCATACCTACCTTCTTGCCCTGTGAAACGAGGTAATCGATAGCTTCCTTGGCAGCCTCACAAGCAGAACCCATGAGGATGATGATGTTTTCTGCATCTTCAGCACCATAGTAGTTGAAGCAGTGGTATTCACGACCTGTAATCTCGGTAATCTTCTGGCAATATTTCTCTACTGTGTCCGGGATAGCGTCATAGTAGGAGTTACAAGCCTCACGATGTGTAAAGAACTCGTTTGGATTCTCAGCAGTACCACGTGTAACAGGACGCTCTGGGGTGAGTGCACGGTTGCGGAATTCCTCTACATACTCCATTGGAGTGATAGCCTTGATGTCCTCCATGTCCATCACTTCAATCTTGTGATACTCGTGAGAAGTACGGAAACCATCAAAGAAGTTTATGAATGGAACCTTTGTCTCAAGAGTAGCAAGGTAAGGAACAGCAGTGAGGTCCATAACCTCCTGAACAGAGCTTGAAGCAAACATTGCGAAGCCTGTCTGGCGACAAGCCATTACGTCAGAGTGGTCACCGAAGATACATAGAGCGTGAGAGGCAAGTGTACGTGCAGAAACATTGAATACACATGGGAGCAACTCACCAGCAATCTTGTACATATTAGGGATCATAAGGAGAAGACCCTGAGAAGCAGTATAGGTAGAAGTAAGCGCACCTGCCTGGAGAGAACCGTGAACTGCACCAGCAGCACCGCCTTCAGACTGCATTTCCTGTACGAGAACTTCCTGTCCCCACATGTTCTTACGGCCACGAGCTGCCCAGTCGTCTGTGTGCTCAGCCATAGGTGAAGATGGAGTGATAGGGTAGATAGCAGCGACCTCAGTAAACATATAGCTTACGTGAGCAGCAGCCTCATTACCATCACAAGTGATAAATTTCTTTTCTTTAGCCATTTTTGATTTATAATTAGAAAAAAATGTTATAATATAATATAGTTTTATACATTTATTAAGTTAGTCGCTTATATTTATGTCAGCACTTACGGATAGAGGAGCTCAGAGGTTAATACATAAAACCGAGCAGCCAAAGAGGTATTAGATTGTCTTTTCCCACTTCCGTATTGTATCGCATGTATATAATGTCAGAGTTGAACCTTGCCTTGCGTTCTGTCTCTGCATTACATATTCGGAATCTCTTGGTGCCATCCACATAATAGAAGGTATCGCGTGGGCTTTGATTCACCTTATGGTCTTTCCACATTGCATTGACGAAGAAAGTCTCCATCTTCGTCTGTTCATCTACGTTGATAGGATAGATGGCGTGAAGCAGATTCGAATTGTGGAGCATCACCTTTGTAGGTTTTTTGGGAAACATTTGTCCTACAGGGTAGATGATATTTATAAGACGGGCATCTGCCAGATATTTGATATAATTCATCACTGTGGCTCTGCTCGTCTGTATTTCATGAGCAAGTTGACTGATATTTGGAGTTTTTGGTCCATCAACTGCAAGTAGATAAAAGAGCTTCTTTATCTTTGTGAGATATTTCAGCTCAATCTGCTTGATTAGCAGAATATCCACTTCGGTGGTCATATTCATGGTCTTTAGCAGATTCTCACGATAATCAGAATGCTCAAGATAGAGAGGGTAAAACCCTTTCTCTATGTATTTCTTGAAATACTGCGCTGGGCTCACCTTAGGAAGTATTTCCTTAATGATATGCTCATGATTGTGGATAATCTGGTCGAGAGTATAGGCACGGAAATCATTCCCAGTTTCCAAATTGAGGAACTCACGAAATGAAAATCCTCTGAGATTGTAACTCTTGACAATACCATTCAGTTCGGGATTTTCATCTTTAAGACGCATCACGCTGGAACCAGTGAAAACAATCTGAAGCTCTGGATAAAGGTCGTAACATGACCTGAGTTCCCTACTCCAGTCGCTCTGTTTATATACTTGGTCAATGAGCAATACTCTACCTCCACGACGATAGAAATCTCCTGCAAAATCAGAGATTCCACGTCCTTGGAAATAAAAGTTGTTCATGTTAATGTAAAGGCAGCGCTTATCGAATGGACCATATTTTTCCTTCGCATATTGGAGAAGAAAAGTGGTCTTGCCCACACCGCGTGTACCTTTAATTCCGATAAGGCGGTCTGTCCAGTCGATTTCGTCCATCAGACTGCGACGGAGCGTGGCGTTGGTGTGCTCCACAAGATATGAATGAGTGCGAAAGAAAACTTCCATTAAATTAGTTTTTTAGATATATATATTTACATTTGCAAAATTACTTATTATTTTCCAAATTGCAAAGTCAAGTTGGCAGAAAAGAAGATATTTTACATTTTTTAGCACTTTTAATGAATAGAAAACGAAATATAAGCGAAAAATAACGAATATATTTTCTTAACTTTGCACCAAATTAATCAGAATAACGATGACAATTAGAATATTCAATCCTGATCATGATCTGGCTCTTGCCGCAAACCAAGAACGATTTACCCCTCCACATGCAGGGCGACAATTACGCAATGATCTTTCTTTTTTACCTACCCTTTGGTCTGATGATGGTGATATCGTTGTGGTCGAAGATGTGGATAGTGCATATTCGGCTTTACAAAATATTAAAAAGATTAAAACTCCAAATGTGGAATTCTGCACATTCGATCAGTTGGCTCATGTAGATAAGCAAAGTGGCGCATTTCTTCATGCTATAGATGCATGGGGGTGGGATAAGTCTTTACGCTTTCAATTACAAAAATCAGGTGTCCCAGAAAGACTTTTACCGTCAAAAGAACAAATAGAAGAAGTTAGGCAATTGTCAAATAGGTGCATTACTACCGATTTGCTCATCGTTGTTCGTAAGGGGCTTGAAGAAAAAACTTGTGGTGAGAGTGTTTATGTATCAGATAAAGAGATTTTTGATTCTATTCTGTTGAAGCAAAAGAATATTGTGGCTAAAGCTCCCTGGAGTAGTAGTGGTAGGGGAGTAAGATATTTCTTTGATGGTAAAATGACAGAAAATGCTTGTAACTGGACTGTCAATACAATACGAAACCAAGGAGGTATAATGATAGAGCCTATATATAATAAGGTGAAAGATTTTGGGGCGGAGTTTGTTCGATACAATGATGGAACAGTACGATTCCTGGGGTTGTCCCTTTTTGAGACTCGTGGCGGGGCATACACGGGGAGCCTTCTCGCAACAGAGATGGCAAAACGTGAAGTTATCTCAAAGTTTATAAGTCTCGATTTACTTGATGAAATTGTGTGTCGCCTTGAATGTAATCTCGCTTCTTTGTTGTCACCTCTTCGTGATCTCTCGATATGATGATTGTAGCACAGAAAGACGGTTCGGGCTTTCTCGTAAATCCTTGCGTTGAAGTGAATCTTCGCAGAACCATGGGGCTGGTAGCTCTTGATATTTCTTCAAAAATAAATAGGCTGCAGGGCTTTATGGCTATTTCGTATGACAATAAGAAATATCATCTGCGCATAACTAATAACTAAACGTATTCTGTTGCTACTTTTTTGTTCTGCGCTTCGCGAGGTGGATTGCTATATATCAAGAAATTATAAGTAAAACGATAAAAGTTGCAAAATATTTGCTTATCAACACAATATTTTGTAACTTTGCTCCGTTTTTGGATTATATTGCACTTGTTGTGCGCTTAAATGTTTTGACATCAATCATTTAAATTAAAAACACTTTCTTAGATGAGACAATTAAAGATTCAGAAGAGTATTACAAACCGTTCAAGTGAAGCCCTTGACAAGTACCTCGTTGAAATAGGTCGTGCCCCACTGATCAGTATCGATGAGGAGATAGAACTTGCCCAGAAAATCAGGAAGGGCGGCCCAGAAGGTGAACGAGCAAAGGATAAATTGGTGACAGCCAATCTTCGTTTTGTGGTTTCTGTTGCCAAGCAGTACCAGCACCAAGGACTTACTCTTACGGATCTTATCGACGAGGGAAACATCGGTCTGATTAAGGCTGCACAGAAATTTGATGAGACACGCGGATTTAAATTCATATCATACGCTGTATGGTGGATTCGTCAGAGCATCCTTCAGGCTATTGCCGAGCAAAGCAGAATTGTGCGCTTGCCTCTTAATCAGGTCGGTTCGCTCAATAAGATTAACCACGAAATCAATAAGTTCGAACAGGAACATCAAAGACGCCCATCTGTTCAGGAGCTTTCTATGGCAACTAACATAGAAGAAGAAAAGATAGGTCAAAGTCTCGGAGCAGATGGACATCATGTCTCAATCGATGCGCCTTTCCAGGATGGAGAAGAAAACTGTATGCTTGACGTCATGGCTTCTGGTGATGACTCTCGTACTGACAGACATGTGGATCACGAATCTATGTCAATGGAATTGATGACTGTACTTAATAAAGTACTGAAAGAGCGTGAGATAATCATAATTCGTGAATGCTTTGGTATAGGTTGTCATGAGAAAGGACTTGAAGAGATAGGGGACGAACTCGGACTTACTCGTGAACGCGTACGTCAGATTCGCGAAAAATCAATTACCAAACTTCGTGATAGCGGCAACGCAAAAATACTTATGAAGTACCTTGGATAAATAAATATACAATATACATAAAGAGGTCTTCCCATAAATATTGGGGAGACCTCTTTACTTATTATATTCTCAGGCATTTTTCTTTGAAAAAAGCCAGGTGATAAAAACTAATTGACTGCAAAGATTCTGCGGTTTGATGGATTTACTCAGTTGATAGTGTTGGGACTAATAATAATTCGAAAAGCAACAGGCAATGCCCATTAGAAATGTTTCATTGCTCTATCCATTTCTCGCTTGTCCTGCTTTGCCTTGAGAGTATCGCGCTTGTCGTATTCTTTCTTACCGCGACACAAGGCAATATCCACCTTTGCGCGACCTTTGTCATCTATAAACACAAGGGTAGGAATAATAGTAAAGCCCACAGTCTTAGTGTCCTCTTGGAGATGCTTAATCTCTTTTTTATTGAGCAGAAGCTTGCGATCACGCTTAGCCTCATGATTGTTATACGATCCATAGAAGTATGGAGACACATTCATGCCTTTCACCCATATTTCTCCATTATGAATGTAACAGAAAGCATCGACAAGAGAAGCCTTGCCCATACGTATAGATTTTATCTCGGTACCAGTCAGCACTATGCCGGCTGTATATGTGTCAATGAAGAAATAGTCAAATGCGGCCTTTTTATTTTTAATCTGCACTGGACTCTTCTTACGTAGTAATTCCTGTTCTTTATTCATGTTAGAATCGAAGTTATATGATGTTTACGAATTCATCTAAGTGCTCATCGACAAAATGTGCAAGCATTTCTGTCCAGACTTCTTCATGAGAAACAAATTCATCATCGAATTCATCAAATTCGGGCATCTTCTCGTATAAAGCCATGAATTCATCATCTGAAAGCTCTTGTTCAAACTCTGCTTGGCGTTTCTGATAAGCTTTCTTTACGTGACGCATTAATCTGCATAATTCTATCATTCCCCATTGACGCACGGCGGTGTCAAATGGATTTTTGAAGAAGAAAGGACCATAGCCATTATAAATAAGTTGTATGAAACCACCATCCATCACTTCGTCACGCAATGTCACGTAGCCGAGCAATGTAATCTGCTGGCTTGTCAGTTTAGGCATAGTCTCGGAAGATAGCTCACCACCGACACCATCCTTGATGGCTTGCACAATTACATCTACAAAAGCGTCCATTCCTTCACCTGCGGCTTTGCGCAGTGTTTCGTCTTTTATATCGTATATCATACTGTGAAAATGCAAAGTTTATTTGGCAAAGTTACAAAAAAGAATGTAATAATACACCAAAAATAGCAAAAAAAGTATCAAACTGCCTTTTTTAAGTGAAAAAACATCATCAATAATAGGTATTTCTCTAAACTTTTTAGTAATTTTGCAAACATGTTAAGGCGTATGATTAAAATATGCCACTAAAGTGATCAGAACTTTAACTATTAACATTTATAATTTTATAAAAAAATGGTTTATTCTAAAGAAGTACAGGAAATGTGCTGTGTAGCCAAGGGTCCTAACCATGGTCCAGCTCCAATCCCAGAAGAGGGAAAGTGGATTCAGGCAAAGGAAATCAAGGACATCTCTGGTCTTACACACGGTATTGGTTGGTGCGCCCCTCAGCAGGGTTGCTGTAAGCTCACTCTTAATGTAAAGGAAGGTATTATCGAAGAGGCTCTCGTAGAAACAATCGGTTGCTCTGGCATGACCCACTCTGCAGCAATGGCTTCTGAGATTCTCCCAGGCAAGACAATTCTTGAGGCTCTCAATACAGACCTCGTGTGTGATGCAATCAATACAGCAATGCGTGAACTTTTCCTCCAAATCGTTTACGGACGTACACAGTCTGCATTCTCTGAGGGAGGTCTTATGATTGGTGCAGGTCTTGAGGATCTCGGTAAGGGACTCATTTCACAGTGCGGTACTCTCTATGGTACAAAGGTAAAGGGTACACGTTACCTCCAACTCACAGAGGGATACATCACAAAGCAGTACCTCGACAAGGACGACCAGGTTTGCGGATACGAGTTCGTTCACATGGGCAAGTTCATGGATGCTATCAAGAAAGGCGTTGATGCTAACGAAGCCCTCAAGAGTGTTACCGGTACATACGGTCGCACCAAGGAAGAGGACGGCGCAGTTAAGTTTATTGACCCACGTAAAAACTAATAGGAGGATACAATATTATGATTAGAGAAGTTAAGTTTGAATCTCAGGATCGTCGCATCAAGCAGATCCTCGCTTGCCTTAACAAGCATGGTATCGCTTCTATTGAAGAGGCTAATCAGATTTGTGACGCTGCAGGTCTTGATCCATATATGACATGTGAGGAGACTCAGATGATTTGTTTTGAGAACGCTAAGTGGGCTTACGTAGTAGGTACTGCAATTGCTCTCAAGGAGAAGGCTAAGAATGCTGTGGAAGCTGCCAATTATATCGGTGAGGGTCTCCAGTCTTTCTGTATTCCTGGTTCTGTTGCTGATGATCGTAAGGTAGGTATCGGACATGGTGAACTTGCAGCTCGTCTTCTTGAGCCAGAGACAAAGTGCTTCGCTTTCCTCGCTGGTCACGAGTCTTTCGCCGCTGCTGAAGGTGCTATCAAGATAGCGCAGATGGCAAACAAGTCAAGACCTGCTGATAAGCCTCTCCGTTGTATCCTCAACGGTCTTGGCAAGGACGCAGCTATGATTATCTCTCGTATCAATGGTTTCACATACGTTCAGACTAAGTTCGACTATTTCACAGGCGAGCTTCATGAGGTACAGCGCATCGCTTACTCAAACGGTCCACGCGCTGCAGTAAACTGCTATGGTGCTGATGACGTTCGTGAGGGCGTTGCTATCATGTGGAAGGAAGATGTAGATGTTTCTATCACAGGTAACTCTACAAACCCTACACGTTTCCAGCATCCTACAGCTGGTACATACAAGAAGGAGCGTATCCGCGCTGGTAAGCCTTATTTCTCAGTAGCTTCTGGTGGTGGTACCGGTCGTACACTCCACCCAGATAATATGGCTGCAGGTCCTGCTTCTTATGGTATGACTGATACGCTCGGTCGTATGCACTCTGACGCTCAGTTTGCAGGTTCTTCTTCTGTTCCTGCTCACGTAGAGATGATGGGCTTCCTCGGCATTGGTAACAACCCAATGGTAGGTTGCACAGTAGCTTGTGCTGTACAGGCTGACCTCTTCTTGAATAAGAAGTAATATCCATATCTATATAGATATAAATATAAATCCTCCATATTCACCAGAGAATATGGAGGATTTTTTTGAATTATGAAGTCATAGTTATTATAACGTAATAGCATAGCTTTTGCAATGTAATAGCATAGCTTTTGCAATGTAATAACATAGCTATTACCTCCTAATAGCATAGCTTTTCCAACAGTTCAAAAACAGCCATCTTCACCCACTTTCTGAAGTGGTTTCTTTGGGTTATAAACTGATTCCTGGAGTAAATTGGACTATTGGAAGAATGCGTTTAACATATCTTTGCAAAAGTCGGCTGTTATTCTTTTATCTTTTTATGCGAGAGAAGTTCCATAATTCCACCTCATAGGTGTTATATGTTTCATTATCAGATCATTAGACATGGCGGAATTATGGATGGAACTTCATGTAATTCCGCCCATATTCTATTCGTAATTCCATCATACCCAATCATATGATTATCAGAACGATAACAACACAGAGTTGGAATTGTGGAATTACAAACAGCAATAATTATTTTTCTGAAAAAGAGCAAGAATATACTGGCTTTTTTCACGCAAGTGTGCTATAGTGATATTGACTGAAAAGAGCACCTGCATGACGCAGATATTT
>OQVQ01000228.1_pt1 | contig 27150 bp, 23 predicted proteins | sample 1691491 | NCBI WGS metagenome assembly OQVQ01 (sample SAMN03418252, study PRJEB22391) | human gut metagenome | biome: human-gut; feature: organic feature; material: feces | host: Homo sapiens | place: Tanzania | collected 2013-01
CAATGACAGTCCGTATGGACAACCAGCAGAAAGCACAGTTTGATAAACTCTGCGAGCAATTCGGCATGAGTGCGAATACCGCTATCAACATCTTTGTTAAGGCAGTAATTCGCAGTAAGAGCATTCCCTTCTCCATTCAAGCAAAGAATGAAGAAGAAGATGAAGTGACTGCAAAAGCAAAAGCTGCGTTCCAGTATATGTGTGACACAGCAAGAGAGAATAACATTGATATGTCACTTGATGAAATCAATGAAGAAATCAGAGAAGTCAGACGATTAAGAAAAGAACGCAATGGTATATGCAGTCATTGATACAAACATATTTGTATCAGCCCTTATCACCCACAACTCAAATGCTTCAACAGCAAGAGTTCTTGAAAGTTTGTTCCTTCATCGTATTATACCTTTATATAATGATGACATTATAAAAGAATACGATGAAGTGCTTCATCGAGCAAAATTCAAGTTGTCAGACGACCAAATCAATACAGTTATAGAACTTGTTAAGGAAAACGGCATTGATTCTTCCTGTTTTCCTTATGATGGCAACATGCCAGATGAGGACGACCGAGTCTTCTATGAAGTCTGCCTAAGCAAGGAAGATTCCTTCTTAGTAACAGGTAATCTCAAACACTTCCCAAAAGAACCGCAAGTGATTACAGCAGCAGAAATGATGGAAATCCTAGACAACGAACTATAAGATGTCTATAGTGATTCCTCTCAATAGGGTGTACTGCAAACATTCTATTTACGATAAGCTTCCTGTCTGCCTTATCAAACATGATTTTTGCATTTGCCAATAATATCTGCATAATAATCTATCTTTTATTTTTGAACATCAATAATCAGTAGTTGTACAAACTTAGAACAGAACCATTTGTGCCTTCTCCTTCATAATCTCCAGAAAGCGGAAGTTGACTGCAGATATTGCAGATTTCTGCATCATCCAAATGCTCTGTTAACTCCAGATGAAATCCCCAACTGGTAGCATGCAAATCCCAGACACCATAACCGCATGCGTTGACTGCTGTAATGATGGTATCTTGAAGTTGCCATATTTCCGTGAAGTCTCTCATCCTTTCTTTACCACCCACTTAAAGTTTTCCTTTCCTGCTCCTATTTCAAAGTGAAGCTTGGCAATACCGAGGTCCATCTTGGTATATCCTACCATTGAGAAGCCTCTCTTGGCAAGAACTTTGGGTTTACAACCAGCTTTTGTACCTTCCTGGTCTTGCAGGAAGAATGAGAACTTCTGCTGATTGATGGCAGTGGGAGCAAGAAGAGCTGCTTCCACGCCCTTTCGGAACCATGAAGGAGAATTGCTGGTTGCATTGCTCACCTGTTCCATGGTCTTGATTTTGTGACTAACCCCTTGTGACTCTCCGTATCCCAAGGCAATCATGCATGTCAACTTCTCCCCTTTTTCAATCTTGTAGGCTTCATTCACCTTGCGATAGCTTAATCCTGCCCAGCAGGTGTTGAGTCCTAGGGCTTGTGCAAGCAGCACAAGCTGTTCGCCATAATAGCCAATACGCTCATCAAGATCGTCGGCTTTTTGCCCTGCCATTACGAGATAGTTCTCCACGCCATGGAATTTTCCATATGACATAATGCCGGAGAATGCCTTGGTTTCTTGGGTAACCAGTTGTATGTGAAGGCCACCCTCTTTGTTGCACTCCAAGATTTTTTCTTCAAGTGCTCTAACTACCTCAGTTGAAAGAGGTTTGTGTATGTACTTTCGTACACTATGTCTTTGTTTGATAGCTTCTTCTATAGTCATGATTTCTATAATGAATTGTGCTTGCAAAGTTAAGAAAAAAACAATATTTAAAGGCAAAAAACCAAGAAAAATCTCAGAAACTTATAATTTTTTATAAAAAGAACAATATATTATACCTTTTCTTGCGTAATCTAGATTTTTTGGTTAACTTTGCACGAAAAGTACAATATAATATACTACTTGGTATGAAAATTCAAGAAGTAATGAAATTGCAGCGTAAGGCCTTGGGGATTACCCAGCAAGACCTCGCTGACATGTCTGAGATAGCCATTTCTACCATCAAGAAAATAGAGAGCGGTAAAGGCAACCCTTCCCTATCGACGGTTGAAAAAATCATGGATATCCTTGGCATGGAGGTTAAATATGAGATTCGTCAAACCGTTTAAATATAGTAGGATAAGAGAAAAGCTATCCTTTTTTGGGCGGTAAGATGAAACATACCTATTTCAAATCGTCCAAGAAAGAATTCAAAGATTCAATCGTAAATCAGAATGAGAATCATGAAACTGACATATATCTTTCATAGTGGTTTTGCAGTGGAGACCCAATCCTGCGTATTGGTCTTCGATTATTGGATGGATCCCGCCGATTGTATGCCGGTGATTCTGTCCAAGGGTAAGCCTGTGTATGTACTTGTAAGTCATTTCCATGAAGATCACTTCTCGCGGGAAATCTTTTCATGGCGCAAGCGCTACCCACAGACCTCTTTTACCTACATACTCTCCAAGGACATCATCAGACATCACAGATGCCAAAAGGTCGAAGCTGACGTCTTGATGGTAAAGGGAAAATCATGGTGCGACAAAAATATAAAGATAGTTGCAGCCGGTAGTAATGATAGCGGTGTGTCTTGGATAGTAGAAGTTGAAGGCAAGCGTATCTTTCATGCAGGCGATCTGAATAATTGGTACGCCAGGTTCTTGACTTCCGACTATAAGGGTGGAACCATCTGGAGCTTTGAGTTTGGCGAGATAGACCCTCAAAAAGACGAGAAGCAATATTTGGGTGAACTCAAGGACATCAGAAAAATGACTGATAGCTTTGATGTTGTGCTGTTTCCTGTAGATGGCCGCATAGGTAATGGCTATACCCGTGGTGCAAGACAGTTCATAGAGCAATTCCAGACAGGTCTGTTTGTCCCAATGCATTTTGTGGCAAGTGGTTTCAAAAGCGCCTGGCGTATGAAAGAGTTTACCGATGCTGTGCAAATTCCGTTTTGGAAGATAGCACATGAGGGCGAATCGATAGATATATGATTCTTGCTCCATGAAGGGTGGTAATCATTCCAGGACTAGCAAGGCAAGAGATACGACAATATTATAAACATAGAATGACATAATTAACAATGAATCCAATTGATATAGCACTCCGTATAGCAACGTCAGCCCATGCCGGTCAACTTGATCGCGATGGCTATCCTGTTATTCTTCATCCACTCACAGTGGGCTTGATGGGCCATACAGACGAGGAAAAGATGGCAGGCTTTCTGCATGATGTGGTAGAAGATACCTCCTACTCCTTTGAGGATTTGCTTCATGAAGGAATTCCCACAGGTGTAGTGAATGCCCTTCGCATCCTTACACATCAGCCGGGAACTGATTATTTCGATTATGTGCAGAGCATTATCGATTCTCAAAATCCCATTGCACTTCAAGTGAAGTACAATGACCTCCAACATAACTTTCAGAGAGGTAAGGCCTACCCAGACCTTCAGAAGAAGCATGGCAAGGCACTGGAAATGATAAAGGCAGCCATCGAAAAATGCTCTCAGGTTGACATCTATCATGCGCCTGAAGACTGCAGTATAGAGGTTGGCATCTTTGCCTGCGGATGTTTCTGGGGCGCGCAACATCAGTTTCAGAAACAGCCCGGCGTACTCAATACCCTGGCAGGATATACCGGTGGCAAAGAGGCTTTTCCTTCCTATGCCGATGTACGAGACCACAAGACGCACCACGTAGAGGCCGTCATCGTGGAGTTCAATCCCCAACAGGTTTCATATGAGAGCTTATGTAAACTCTTCTTCGAGATTCACGACCCGGCACAGACCGATGGTGTTGGTCCTGATTTGGGGCCACAATACCGCAGCTGTATCTTCTATCGTAATGAATCTCAGAAGCAGACAGCCGAACATGTGACGGAACTTCTCCGCAGTAAGGGTGACGAGGTCAATACCTTGCTCCTGCCAGAGGAGACATTCTACATTGGCGAAGCCTACCACCAGCATTATTATGAAAAAACAGGTGGTGAGCCTTATTGCCATCTGAGAACGAAGAAATTCTGAGAATTAATTTCCAGCAAAATATCAAAGATGTAAATAAAGCATTTGTAGTTGATAAATCATTGATTAACAATATAATAATATCCAATGAAACTTAACAAAATCCATCATTTAGCCGTGATTTGCTCCGACTATGAGAAATCCAAGCATTTCTATACAGATGTGCTCGGAATGAAGATAGTGAGTGAAAACTATCGTGAAGGACGCGACTCCTGGAAGGCAGACTGCTTTCTTGATGACACGTATGTCATAGAACTGTTCTCTTTCCCTAACCCACCTGCACGTCCTTCTTATCCGGAAGCAGCCGGACTGCGTCATCTTGCTTTTGAGGTGGATGACCTTTCGGTGGCTATAGATGAACTTGACAATAAAGGTATCGCTCATGAACCCATCCGTACAGATGAATATACAGGCAAGCGATTTGTATTCTTCAGTGACCCAGATGGTTTGCCGATAGAACTGTATGAAAAATAAGAATCTGTTCAATCGTGTCTGATATAATGCAGCAAGTAAGTATCCAATATTACAGTTCGCCTTGTGGAGAAATCATCCTGGCATCGGTGGACGATGAATTGTGCCTTTGTGATTGGAATGAAATGCCATGTTCAGAGCACAATAAGCTTCGGCTTTCGCGGTATATGAAGGCAGTGTTCAAGATAGAAACATCCCCTATCCTGGAACTGTCCAAGAAGCAGCTGAATGAATATTTCACCGGCAGCCGCAGGACATTCGATATTCCGTTGCACCCTATAGGAACCGATTTTCAGAAAAAAGTATGGCGTGCATTGCTCAACATCCCCTACGGAGAAACAAGGAGCTATAAGGAAATAGCCATAAGTATGGGTAATCCTAATGGCACAAGAGCCGTGGCAGGTGCCATCGGAGCTAATGGCATCAGCATTTTCATTCCCTGCCATCGTGTTATCGGAAGCAATCATCTCCTTACAGGTTTTGCCGGAGGATTGGATGCAAAGAGAAGGTTATTAGAGATTGAAGCAGAACAAAAACAACATATGTTGATTTTCAAATAAGAAAATAAAAAAGACAAAAAATAAAAGAAATGAACATCAAGTCAATAGGCAGTAAAATCAAGGGAAATCCTACGATGGTAGAGGGTACGGTGTATTCCATGCTCATCATCTGTAGCATTTCCCATTTCCTGAACGATATGATTCAGTCGATTATCCCTTCCATCTATCCGATTGTGAAGGATAAGTTCGGCGTATCGGTACAGACCTCGCAGCTGTGCCTCTTCGTATTCCTTGCCGCCTTTGCCATAGGTACGGTGGCAGGAGGAATGCTGGGTGACAAGTTTGGCAGAAAGTATGTCATCTGGTTCTCCATTCTGGGAGCAGCACCTTTCGCCATCGCCATGCCTTTCGTCAACTTCACGTGGACCATCATCTTTACCTTCATGTCAGGATTGATCATTGCCTCGGCTTTCTCTTCCATCGTGGTATATGCCACCGACCTGATGCCTGATAAAGTAGGACTGATAGCCGGCATTTTCTTCGGACTGATGTTTGGTTTGGGAGGTTTGGGCTCTGCTTTCTTCGGCTGGTTAGCAGACAAGACGAGCATCGAGTTTATCTTCCAGGTGAGTGCCTTCCTGCCATTGCTCGGCATCATAGCAGGATTCTTGCCGAATACACAGAAGAAAAGCGTTGAAGAAACGGATGAAAACGCAAAGTAAATGAAAGACTAAAATGATAAGAGAATATTAACAAATGGAACAAGAAGAAAAGAAACAGAAATCTCAAGCTGCAGAGAATCAGGTATCCTGCCCACCGCAGCAGCCAGCTAGTCCACATCCTTTCATTTCTGTCATACCACTGGCAGTACTTATCGCCCTCATCGTCCTGGTTGTCAAAATCTTCCCTGATGATGCCCTGGCTGGTGCCTCTCAGGTGGCCCTCATGATAGCCACAGCCGTTTGTGTAGCACTTGGTATGGGCATCTATAGGATGAAATGGAATATCTTTGAAGAGATGATCAAAAAGACCGTGGGCGATGCCGGAGTATCTATCCTGATCCTGCTGCTCATCGGAATGATGTCAGCTACCTGGATGATCAGTGGTGTGGTACCCACATTGATATATTATGGTGTACAGATCATGTCGCCAACCTTTTTCCTTCCCTGCGCATGCATCATCTCCAGCATCATTTCTGTGATGACGGGAACCTCATGGACCACTATTGCCACCATCGGTATTGCTCTGATGGGAATCGGTGATGCCCTGGGAATACCAGCCCCCTACACCGCTGGAGCTATTATCTCCGGTGCCTATTTCGGAGATAAACTCTCGCCTATGAGCGATACCACCGTCCTTGCTTCGAGTATAGCCGGAGCGGATCTCTTCTCACATATCCGCTATATGCTCTATACTACCATACCAAGCATCCTGCTCTCGCTGGTACTCTATCTCATCATCGGACTCTGTTATGATTCCAAGCCAGTGGATATCAGCCAGTATCTCACCGGTCTGAGTCATGGATTCAATATCTCTCTGTTTACGATGCTGGTTCCGGCTTTTACAGGATGGCTCATCTACCGTAAGACGCCATCTCTCATCACACTTCTTCTTTCAGCCCTTTCAGCATGCATCTGTGCCCTCATTCTCCAGCCGGAAGTACTTGTAGGGATAGCAGGTGAAGACAGCATTTCTGCCAAAAGCCTCTTTGAAGGAATCATGACCACCTGCTATACCCATACCCAGGTAGATTGCGGTATGGCGAACATCAATGATCTCGTAGCCACCCGAGGTATGGCTGGCATGCTCAATACCATCTGGCTCATCCTCTGTGCCATGTGTTTCGGTTCATGTATGGTAGCCAGCGGCATGCTTCACGCCATTACCCACATGCTCCTGAAAAGCATCCACAGCAACGTATCACTTGTCTGCAGCACCGTGACATCAGGTGTCTTGCTCAATCTCGTTATGGGTGACCAGTTCCTGAGCATTATTATGAATGCATCTATCTACAAGGATGAGTATGCCGAACGAGGCTATCGTCCGGAACTCTTGAGCCGAAGTACAGAGGATAGCGCTACCGTAACGAGCGTATTGGTTCCATGGACAGCCTGCGGTATGACGCAGAGTACGGTTCTTGGTATCCCGACACTTGTCTATCTCCCCTTCTGCTTCTTCAACATCATCAGTCCTTTGATGAGTTGTCTGGTTGCCATCCTTGGCTTCGTACCCAACCCACAACCCAGGGAAAACAAAGCATCAGCAGCGGAAGAGTCTGATATCCATTAATATGAATAGGAGATTCATAGATTCCCAATGACGGCAAGCAGACGCCTATGAGAGGGCATCCTGTATTCATTGCCCAGCATGCTACAGGCTGCTGTTGCCGTGGTTGTTTCTTCAAATGGCATCATATACCTGCCGGAAGACAGCTGACAGGAGAAGAACAGCAGTATGCTGTAGCAGTACTGATGGCATGGATTGAAAAACAGGTTTAAAAAGCATGAAGTTTTAGCAGCAAAGTTTAAATTAATTATCCATTGTTGTCAATTTTGCAGAATCTTTAGTCAAAATTGGCAAAAACTGTTTACTCCAAATCTACAAACCGGGTTGGCACGTAACTTGCTCCTACATAGAGTGAAAGCCGAAGCCGAAAGGGCAAGGGGAACGACAAGAACCCTAAGTAATGACAGTTGAGGGTTTCTAGAAATCCTTGAGCCTCGTAAGCCGAAGCAATCGTTATTAAAAAGGATAAATTAAAAACAATGAGAAATCCCGACTGAGACGGAAGGCGAAGAGAGGACGAGAAAAATAGAATTAGGAGGTTTTACATGATGTTGTTAGCTCGTAGAAATAACAGTGTTTCAAATTGGTTGAACAGTTGGTTTAATGACAACTTCTTTGATACAAACTTGATGCCACGCATGAACGCAACAGCTCCTGCAGTCAACGTCAAGGAAAGTGCTACAGCTTATACGATGGAGGTTGCAGCTCCTGGTTTGAAGAAAGATATGGTCAAGATGAACATCGATAAGGATGGCTATCTGAATGTATCCATCGAGAAGAAGGAGGAGAAGAAGGAGGAGAAGAAGGAAGAGCATTACTTGCGTCGTGAGTTCTCTTACAGCAGCTACTCTCAGAGTTATGCTTTGCCAGAGGATGCTGATCAGGAGAAGATTTCCGCTGAGGTCAGTGACGGTGTCTTGAAGATTGAGATTCCTAAGATAGCCAAGGAGGAGAAGAAAGACGATGTTAAGCACATTGAGGTAAAGTAATCACTCATAACGTGCTAAGCAGCTTTCGGGATGACATTTCATTGCACCCTAGAAAATAATTAAAACGGAGGGCTAGTCCTGGTAATGGGCTAGCCCTTTTTTTGTGCCTTTGGGGTCATTACTGCAAGAAATCATCGTTGCTTACCTTTACACCAAGTGGTCCATAGTCGCCAAGAGCTTTGTGAGCAAGCTGCTTGTCGGGATCGGTCACATGGTCGATAGGTTCGCCAGTCTTATCCTTATAAGCAGTAGGTGTCATGGTTGCGATGGAGTGTATCCATTTCCTGTCTGGAAGAATGTTCCTGTACATGACAGCCACAATCTCTCCGATAGGATTGCCGTCTATGTTCTTTTTCTCACTGTCCCAAATGAAGAGATTGACATACTCTCCGTTGGCATTCATTTCGTTCACCTTGCTCTGTATGGCTGATAGCTTAGGATTCTTTTTCAGGCAAACCACAAATGTTGCTTTCTTGCCATCGGCATAGCGAGCCTTCGCATCATATACAGACATATATGAGCGTGTGTCGCTTGCTGAGCCAATGCAGATAGACCAGTAACGTGTCACAGCTTTTCTGTATTCCTCAGGCTTTGTTGGCACTGTGGCCGGTATGAAGGAGAATGTGAGCACAGAGTCCTCGCGCAAGTGCGTTCTTCCATAAAGGTATGCCGTGGAGTTGTTTGGATAGTACATGCTAACTGGAGCAAGGAAGAATGGCATCTCCCTGTTTTCGTCGGATTTCTGTGTAAACACCTTCGATGTTATCTTATAGACATTTGATACAACGTGTTCTGGCACGTAGGTCTCATGCAAGTTCATGTCGAGTGCAGTGATGGCTGGCAGTTCTACTCCTGCGTATTCATCTTTTTGGCTTCCATCGGCAGTAGTGCCCAGGTAATGTCTGAGAACTACAGCTACTTTGTTCACACCTTCTTTAACTTTCACCACATTCTCTCCAAGTTTGTCTATTACGCTTTGTGACGTTCCGTTTGGCACCACATAGAGGGTGAAATAGTTCTTTCCAGAAGTGGTTGCGACGAAAGGATTCGTGCTTCCGTTATCTGCCGAGATGTCCTGGTCATCGATGCCTGCAAAAACGTCTCCTGTCTTATCATTGTATAGTGATATGCTGAAATATCTGCAATGAGGATATTCTCCTTTCAGGCATAGAATCTTGTCACTGTTTTTGTCTATCTCATAGGTGTATTCCCAATAATTGGAGTATAAGTCCGGGTATGCTCCGAGAACTTCACCATCGCCTTTCAGGGTTGCGCCCCATTGCTCCTTTGGTGACACGGTAGGGATTTTTATATCGTTGTTGCTGTCGTCATCGGAACATGCGATGAATGTCATTGCCGTGATAAAACTTAGCAATGAGGTCATGATAATTTGCTTGATTTTCATACTTCCTGTTTTTTAAAATTAATATACTTTTTGTTCTCACTCTGTTTTACTTGATTTCCACTCTGAACGGTCCAGACACCGAGTTGTAGAGTAAGTCACCATTGTCAAAGAACTGTATGATGGCATATGCTCCATTGGCCCGATTGTCTTTGCCTAGGATTGTGCGGTGGCGTGTGGTGCCGGTGCGCCAGTCGAGTCCGGTTACTTCCCATCCTGTGGCATCGTTCCATCCACTTACGAATACCATTTCAGACGATGTGCTTACAGCAGGAATCATGCTTGGTGAGCTGACGTCAGCACGTGTCCACTTAGCCTCCCACTTGTTCTCCTTTGTGTTCCAGCTCACGCATTCAACACCTCTAGGAGTCTCAATGGTAGGACCGATTGCCAGCACGCCTATAATTTTGTCGTTTATCTTTTCCGTTGTCTGGCTGATGTTGTTCACCACAAAAGCGTCGTATCCTGCGGTTACTACGGATTGCTCCGACTGTACCCATTCGGTAGAGGCTGGTAATCCGCACGTTATGTCGAACGTTCCTGCCAAACGCTTGTTGCCGGAATCTACAGGCTTGGCATCGGCAGGTATGGCGTCACGCCAGAAAGCTACGAGTTTCATTCTCTTTGCTCCGTCTGTTATCACCACGAGTTTGTCCTCGTCGTTGCCAAATCCCATTAGTGTAGGGGTTGCTCCTGTGCCATATCCGAGCTTGATACATGGTGCCATTGGACCTCCGTCATACTCGGCTTTCCATGCTCCATCGCTCTCGCTGTCAGAGAACTTTCCATTCTTGCATATCAGCTTTTGCATGAGTCCCTTGCCGTTGGCCTCCTTGGCGTTGCTTGCCACATATACCCCGCCGTTCTCATCCACTGCTATTGAGTTCGTCAATATCTGGGTGCTTGCCAGTGGGTAGGTATCTTCTACCGTGGTCAACTCACGGTTGAGTACAACAAGAGCATTCTGTGCCGCCACGAGCAAATGTCCATCGTATGTCATGGTAGCTCCCACCAGAGTGTAAGAGTTGTTGATATACGGTGTGAGCTTAATCTGACTGTCTAGCTCTATGCCTTCCTTTGGATTATTTGGGTTCTTCAGCTTGTATCTTGCCATGATGTGTCCAGCATTGGTATATACATAGTTGTCCTTGTCGCACAACACATAGTTTCCATTGGCTATAGACATCTGTGGGGCAGCACCTAGCACTCCGGTTACGGCTGTAGCAAGTTCTGAGTAAGATGAGTAGCTGGATGTCAAGATGTTGAGTTGTTCTTGAGTCTTCATTGTTATTCCAGGCAAACCAGCTTCTGCGAGTCTTTCAAAATTGCCGTTGGATACGTCTATGATAGACACTCTGTCGCTGCTCATTCCCCACATGTATTTTGGGGAAGTGGATGCGAGCGTCATGAGGTTCACAGGACCGCTGCTTGTTGCCTTGCATTTCGTCAGGTCGGCATAGAACGTGCCGTCCTTCACTTTTGCTGTGAAAGCATCGGTCTGAGCCGAATTGAAATGGGTGATGCTGTATTCCTCTTGTGCCAGCCAAGGGTTTGCCTTTGGCTTGGATAGTTCTGCCAGAGGAATGTTAGGATTTCCGTTTTCCCCATTGTTGTCATCGTCTGAACAAGCAGTAAACATCGCCGCTCCTATTGCGAGGATGAATAATGATAGATACGATTTTTTCATAATTATTTATTGTTTTAAAATGAATACTCGTTTTGTAACAACAATTCCGAACCTACCAAAAGAAGGAAGAACAACAGTATATAAATATAGAATTGTTCTTGCTTGACGAAATCAGCGAAACTGAATTTCTTTTTCCAATGATTCCCAAGATAGAGACGGTAGTCGCGTATCATCACAAGGATGAACACTATGATAATCACAGTCACGATCACTACAACAATCATGATGAGATTTTCATCTGAAATTGAAATGGTTGGTTCTGCTCTTGTCATTTTCATTATCTGTTATGTTATTGATTCGATTGCAAAAATAGCTTTTTTATTTTGAAAGTGATAGTAGCTTTCCTATGGTAGTTGTAGCTTTTCCACAAAAAAAGTAGTAGCTTTCCTAGGAAAACTACTACTTTTTAAATAGTATTTAATGTAAAATTACAAAAATTCATATTTAGATGGAGGCAAACTGTTTGCGCCATTGGCTAGGTGACATGCCCGTTTTTTGTTTGAATATACGATAAATCCATGTGTGGGATGAGAAACCGCACTCTGTGGAAATAGCGTCAATGCTATATTCGGGGTTGGCTTTCATCATGCGAACTGCCTCATTAAAACGAATGTCGCTAAGCCAGGTTCTAAAATTGGTGTATTCTGACTGATTGAAGTATTCTGTCAGTTCGTTTTTCTTGTATCCCAACTTGGTAGCTAGCGAATAGATGCTAACTTCATAGTCCTTATAAAATCCCTCTTCACACCATTTTTTGAGGGCTAATTCTATTTCCATCTTTCTATTAGCTGTCAAGATATTTGTACCATAAGTATTCTTGCCGTCATTTATATCTTCTGCTTCCGTGACTTTTGCCTCTGCATCATTTTCATCAGAAATGACTCCTTTGGGTGTGATGTAATAGCCCATAGCAATGAAAGTGTGGACGAAAAAGATGACAGAGAGTAACATCAAGGGACCTATTATATATAATAAGGTATTGAAGAGGATTGCTACAGGCAGAAGTCCAGCAGTGAGGTATAGCAAAATGATGCTGGCTTGCGAATAGCGCACGTATGGAATCAAGTCACTTCCGAAATTTTCCATGAGCTTCTGCCTTTGGGTATTTGTTTCTTTGCGAATGATAAAAATAAAATATGCCATGCTAGCCACAAAAAGACCGAGCATCACATAGAGCATATTGCCAATGTGTAAACTATGACTTTTGAACATGCCAATGACGAAAACCAGGGCAATGAGTATGTATGCCATCATACTACGTAAACAATAACGGCGCACTTTGCTGCCTGTGCTCTCTATGTTGATGATGGAGAGAGTGATGGCAAATGCCACTGGGGTATAGAACAGTATGTTGAATGCTGCGCCCACATCGGTACCTTGTGCACGGAGTCCATGAACCATCTGTAAGAGGTAGTGGACGGAGAAGAATAGCATGGATGCAACGAGAAGCCATCTTGATATTTCGTAGCGCCACACCTTCCATCTCACCTGCAAACTTGCCATGGCTAATTGCAATGCCAGCATGGCTGTAATGACGCAACATACAAGTTGCAATATGAATAACGATGTCATAATATTGTTATAACCTTAATTCCACAACACTATTATAAATCAAACCTTTTAAGCCCCAGAACAACAAAAAGTTGCTCAGGATTTTGCCATGTGAGAATTTTCACTTATCTTAGTGTTGCGAAAAGAAAACAAGCAAAACTCTGACATAACATGGCAAAGATACAAATTAAATCTGAGAAACTCACTCCTTTTGGAGGATTTTTTCGGGTCATGGAACAATTTGACTCCACATTGTCTTCTGTAATCGACTCAACCCTCGGTCTAAGGTGTAGATTGTTCGGTTGTTTTTTTATTTTTTTAATCCTATTTTTCCTATGCATTCAGCTAAAATTCATACCTTTGCATTATCTTTTCAAAAAACAACAAAATGTAATTAATATGAAACAGAAAGATGTTATAACGGGATGGCTTGTCGCATTCATTATCAGCTGTATGATGCTGACGGGATGCACCGAAAAATCCAGGAAGCTAGAGAAGAAAAACGTGAAAGTTGAGACTATCTCCGTGGGGAATACAAACCTGGGGGGAACGAAAGACTATGTGGGAACCATCGAGGAAAAGATGGGATCTACACTCAGCTTCGAGATAGCCGGAAACATCACTTCCATACGGGTGGAAGAAGGAGATAGAGTGAGCAAGGGACAGCTGCTCGCCACCATCAACCCTACCACCGTGAAGGAGGCTCACCGGGCAACACTCACCACCCTGAAACAGGCGCAGGATGCCTACAGAAGATTCCTGCCCCTGCACCAGTCGGGAACCATCTCGGATATGAAATGGGTGGAGATAGAAAGCAAACTGGAACAGGCAAAGGCGGCTGAAAGCATCGCCCGCCAGCAACTCTCCCACTCTACCCTCACAGCTCCTTTTGCAGGCGTCATCGCTGCCAAGAACGTGGACTTGGGAACCTACGTGCTCCCCGGACAGCCTGTGCTGAAACTCGCCAATGTGGCACAAGTCAACGCCAAGATATCCGTACCCGAAACTGAAATATCTCATCTGCACGTGGGCGACAAGGTGAAACTGACGGTAGCCGCTCTTTCGGGTGCCATTTTCCGGGGAACGATTTCAGAAAAAGGCATCGATGCCAACCCCATCTCGCATACCTACGATGTCAAGGTGACCATCACCAATCCGCAGGGCCGTCTGCTCCCAGGCATGGTATGCAACGCCCAGGTGCAGGGTAGCGCTGCTACCCCATCCCACATCACCGTTCCGCCACAAAGCATTGAACTGGATGTAGATAACTCCCGATTCGTATGGACCGTGGTAAACGGAAAGGCACATCAGCAACCCGTAACTATCGGCGATTTCGAAGGCGACGGCATCGTCATCCTTTCGGGACTGAAAGCTGGCGACCAGGTTATCATCAATGGCCAGCAGAAAGTTTCGGAAGGAATGAATGTAGATACAGCAAAAAGCGATAACCGATAAAAAAGTGGAGGGAAAAGATATGAATCAAGAGACAAACAAGCCGGAGAGAGACACCGCCCTTCGCGACCACATCAAGGCACGCATCACCAGGAAGCCCAACCGCATCATCAAGCGCTCGTTCATCGAGTCGGCGATGTGCAACCACAACATCGTGCTGCTTCTGATGGGCATGCTCGTATTTCTAGGCATACTCGGCATCTGCATCATGCCCAAGCAGGAGATGCCGCAATTCACCATCAGGCAGGGTGTCTGCGTAGCCGTATATCCGGGCGCTACATCCGGAGAGGTGGAAGAACGGGTGGCTAAACCGCTGGAGAACTTCATCTTCGGATACAAGGAGGTGAACAAGAAAAAGACCTATACCCAGAGTAAGGACGGCATGCTGATCGTGTTCCTGGAACTCAACGACGACGTGGAGGACCGGGATGCCTTCTGGAGCAAGTTCAAGCATGGCCTGCAGGCCTTCAAGAGCTCCCTTCCTATGGGTGTCCTTGCCCTGCAGGCTGTGGATGACATCGCCGATACCTCTGCCCTGCTCATCACGATGGAAAGCAAGCAGAAAACCTATAGGGAACTGAATACATACATAGACCAGCTGAAGGACAGACTGCGCCGCATTGATGCCATCTCGAACCTGCGAACCTACGGACTGGAAAACGAACAGATAAGCATCTGCCTGGACCAGAACAAACTGGCCAAATACGGCATCGGCCCCTATAAGATTCTGAACGACCTTGCCCTGCAGGGCTTCACCACCGTGAGCGGAAACCTGGAGATGGGCAACCTCAACCTGCCCATCCACATCACCGACTCCTACAACAACGAGCGGGATGTGGCAGAACAAATCGTATATTCCGACCCCAAGGGCAACATCGTGCGCCTGAAGGACATCGCACAGATTAAAAGAGAATATCCGAAACTGAATAAATACATCAAGAGCAACGGCAACAAATGCGTGCTCCTATCCATTGAAATGCGACCGGGAAACGACATCGTGAAGATGGGAAGAGACGTACACAAGATGATGGATGATTTTGAACAGTCCCTGCCAGGCGATGTACACATCAATACCATTACCGACCAGAGCAAGGTGGTAAGCGAATCGGTGCTAAACTTCCTGCGCGAGCTGCTCATATCGGTCATCTCCGTCATCATCGTGGTCATCCTGCTCATGCCGCGCCGCGTGGCAGAGGTATCAGCCCTCAGCATCCCTATCACCATCTTCTCGTCGTTGGGCATATTCTATCTTTTCGGCATGGAGCTGAACACCGTTACACTGGCTGCCCTCATCGTAACACTGGGTATGGTGGTGGATGATTCCGTGGTTATCATCGACAACTACATGGAGAAGCTGGGCCATGGCATGTCGCGCTGGCATGCAGCCATCGCCGCTCCTAGAGAGTTCTTCATGTCGGTGCTTTCTGCCACGCTCAGCATCTCGCTCACCTTCTTCCCATTCCTCTTTACCATGCATGGCGACATGGGCGATTTCGTAAAATCATTCCCCTGGGCAATGTTCATCATCCTGAGCATCTCGCTCATGGTTTCGCTGCTGCTCACACCTTATTTACAGTATATGGTGATTCACCAGGGCATCAGCAGCCAGCACAAGCCCAACGCCCGCAAAAAGCCGCTCGACTATCTGCAGATGGGGTACACCTGGTTGCTGAAACGCTGTTTCGCCTTTCCACGCACCACCCTCGCTGTGGGCATCATGCTGGTGAGCACCGGAGCCATCATCTTCGTACATCTTCCGCAGAGAATGATGCCTATCGCCGAGAGAAACCAGTTTGCCGTAGAGTTCTATCTGCCTAGCGGAACCACCGCTGCAAGAACCGCACAGGTGGCAGATTCTATGGCCCACATTCTGCAGTGCGACCCGCAGGTAACAGCCGTAACCACGTTTGTTGGTCAGGGTTCACCCCGTTTCCACACCACCTATGCGCCACAGATTGGCGGTGAGAACTTTGCACAGTTTATCGTGAATACGGTAGATAACGATGCCACAGAAAAGGTACTCGACCGATATGCCGACCGATACTCCAACTATTTTCCCGACTGCTACATCCGCTTCAAGCAGATGGATTACAACAACGCCACCTACCCTATCGAAGTAAGAGTGAGCGGCGACAGCATGGGCGACCTGAAGGCTGCCGCCAGGAAGATAGAAGCCTGCATGCACAAGATAGAAGGCATCAACCTGATTCGTACCAACTACGAAGAACCCCTGCCTGGCATCAGGGTAACTCCAGATGCTACCGAGGCCAACCGGCTGGGTGTGAACAAGACCATACTCTCTGCCGACCTTGCCAATGAATACATCCCCGTGATGGGAGGAACATCGAGCGTTCCACTCCGCCAGCTGGCTAAGATTTCGCCCGACTGGCACGACGGCAGCATCATACGCAGAAACGGCGTGCGTACCATCTCTATCATAGGTGAACCTTTAAGGGGATTCAATGCCAACCGATTGGCCAACGAACTGAAGCAGGAAGTATCCAAACTCCCGCTAGATTCCAGTCTTGATTGGGAGATTGGCGGTATGGCAGAAAAGGATGCCGAAACCCTTCCTCAGGTTACATCGGGCGTGATGATAGCAGCCTTGATCATCTTCTTCATCCTGCTCTTCCATTTCAAGCGCATCAGTCTGGCACTGGTGAATCTCTCGTCCATGTCGCTCTGCATCTTCGGTGCAGCGATAGGCCTTCTGGTTACGGGTTTCGACGTGAGTCTTACCTGCATATTGGGCATTGTGAGCCTGATGGGTATCTTGGTAAGAAACGGCATCATCATGCTCGACTATGCCGAGGAACTGCGCCGCGACAAGGGATTATCGGTAAAGGAAGCCGCCTTCCAGGCTGGCGAGCGCCGCATGCGCCCTATCTTCCTTACATCGGCAGCCGCCTCGGTAGGCGTACTGCCTATGATGGTAGAGAACAATACGCTGTGGTCGCCAATGGGAGCCGTTATCTTCTTCGGTACGCTTATCTCGATGGTACTCATCGCCACCATCCTGCCTGTGCTCTATTGGCTCGTGTTCGACAAGCACGGCAAGTATAGTTTGAGGAAGCAGTAACCACCCCTGTGTATTAAACACTTCGTTCTCATCGGTTGTGATGCCAATAGGCATCGGTGCACCCGTTTTCGGGTTCACAAATTGCAAAAATATCACCATGATTGTAGGATAAGGACAGAAAAACTTTGTGCTTTCAAGATTTATTCGTACTTTTGCAGTCAAAAACAGAAAGGGAGGGATGAATGCTGATGCAGAAATCCCTCTTTAAGTATAACAAAAAAGGAGAAAGCCTATGTTCCATATCGCTCAATACTTCCCTATCACTGACCCTACGTTGATATTCTTCGTAGTGCTCCTCATCATCCTCTTTGCCCCTATCATCATGGGTAAACTCCGTATCCCGCACATCATCGGTATGGTGCTGGCAGGTGTGCTCATAGGCAAATACGGACTGAATATCCTGGAGCGCGACTCTTCGTTTGAGCTCTTCGGAAAGGTGGGACTCTATTACATCATGTTCCTCGCTGCCCTGGAGATGGATATGGAAGGCATGAAAAAGAACAAGTCGCGACTGCTTATCTATGGTCTGCTCACCTGTTTTATACCGTTCTTCCTCACATACGGCATGAGTATCTGGCTGCTCCACTACTCTGCCAAGGCATCCTTCCTGCTGAGCTGCATCATGGCATCCAATACGCTGATTGCCTATCCTATCGTTTCGAGATACGGACTGCAACAGAAACCGAGCGTTACGCTGAGTGTGGGGTCGAGCATGATTTCGCTGCTCATAGCCCTGATAATGCTTGCCGGACTGGTAGCATCGTTCAGCAAGCATGACGGCGTACTGTTCTGGGTATTCTTCACCCTCAAGTTTGCCGCCTATTGTGGCGTGATGATCATGCTGATTCCCCGACTTACAAGATGGTTCTTGCGAAGATACAGCGATGCGGTGATGCAGTTTATCTTCGTACTTTCAATGCTGTTTATGAGTGCGGCACTTTCGCAGATAGTGGGCATCGAGGGCGTTTTCGGTGCTTTCTTCGCCGGTCTGATATTAAACAGATATATTCCGCATGTTTCGCCACTGATGAACCGCCTCGAGTTTATCGGCAATGCCCTCTTCATTCCTTATTTTCTGATAGGTGTGGGCATGCTGATCAATATCAATCTGCTGTTTCAGGGCAGTCATATTCTATGGGTCGTGTTCTGCATCGCCTTCTTCGGAACCCTGGGCAAAGCCATCGCAGCCTATATCGCCTGTCTGGGTTTCCGGTTGCCGCTTTCTTCGGGTCACATGATGTTCGGACTCACTTCGGCTCATGCTGCCGGAAGTATCGCCATGGTGATGGTGGGTATGCATCTGCTCGTAGCACCGGGCACTTACCTCGTCAACGATGATATGCTCAATGGTGTGGTTATGATGATTCTGATTACCTGCATCATCTCATCCATCCTTACCGACCGGTCTTCGCAGAAGATTATCCTGAGAGACAAGGAACTGCCTGATGCGGAAGACGACAAGAAGGTGAGCGATGAGAAGATTCTGGTTCCGGTGAAATATCCTGAATATGCCGACAACCTGATGAGTCTGGCGTTTCTGGTGAGAAACCAGAAACTGAACAGGGGACTCATCTGCCTGAATGTGGTATATGAAGACAAGGACATGCGATACAACCAGGAACAGGGAAGACGGCTTCTGGAACATTGCAGTCAGCTGGCTGCTGCCACCGATGTGATGACGCAGACCCAGGTTCGTATTGCAGCCAACATCGCCAACGGCATCAAGCATGCCTTCAACGAGTTCCAATGTTCTGAGATTATCATCGGAATGCACATGCATCCTGAGGTTTCGCCGAAGTTCTGGGGAGAATTTCACCAGAGTCTTTTCAACGGATTGAGCCGACAGATCATCATGGCACGCATCAGACAGCCGTTGAATACATTGAGAAGAATACAGGTAGCCGTACCTTCGAGAGCAGAGTTTGAGCCGGGTTTCTACCGCTGGTTGGAACGACTAGCCCGACTTGCCGGCAATCTCGACTGCCGCATCCAGTTTCATGGCAGAGAAGAGAGTCTGGCGCTCATCAATGAATATATCAAGAACCGGCATTCGGAAGTGCGTGCCGATTATACCCAGATGATTCACTGGAACGAGTTGCCACAGCTGGCTTCGCAGATATCTCCAGACCACCTGTTCGTGGTAGTAACCGCCCGTAAGGGAACCGTATCTTACAAGACAGCACTGGAGCATTTGCCGGAAGAAATCACGAAATACTTCTCAGGTACCAACCTGATGATTATCTTCCCCGACCAGCATGGTGATTCCTACGGCGACCAGCTTACCTTCGCTGAGCCTCAGCATCAGGAAGAGATCAGTGCTTACGAATCATTCCTGCAATGGTTTAAGAAGAAGTTCAGAAAATAAAGAGAAAACAAAGGATACTACTAAAAAAGGTCGCCAAAATGCTGGCGACCTTTTTTAGTATCATATTTATTTTGTATTCAGAACCAGCTTCTTGGCTTTCATCTTTTCACCAGCTACCGAAAGTTCTATCTTTCCCGGCTTATTGCCTGCTCTCAATATCACGAGGGCGGAACCCTGGAAGAGATTGCGCTGAATGGTCTTCTCCAACTGAGTTTTTCCGATATGAAGCTCATCCGAAGCAATGTTTCCGTTATCCACCGCCACGATATTCGCATCGCCTTTCACCAGGAAGGTCAACTTGTCGAAAGCCTTGGCATCTTTCATGTTCAGCACTCTTCTGCCCTTCTTATCCACGGCATAGATGCGAACATGCATCAGATCCTTACCATCAGCATGCCAGTTTTCAGCATCAGGCACCAACTTCAAGGCAACAGCCTCGCCCGTAGTCTCTATCTGATGGCGAGCCACCACCTTGCCGTTTTTCTTAGCCACAGCCACCAGAGTGCCTGGAGCATAGGCGATGTTGTCCCACTTGATTCGGGCACGGAGCTTAGGGTCGTTGCTGTTCTTCTTCACACCCAGACTCTTGCCATTGAGGAAGAGTTCCACCTCGTCGCCATTGGTATAGGTATAGAGCGAAACCTTCTCGCCTGCCTCACGGTTCCAGTTTTCTGAGAGCTTTCCGGCAGAAACATTGATGCCATTCCACTGGATATTGCCGCCCGATTTCTCGATAACACCGATATGAACGGTTGGCTCGTCAGTAAACATGCTCTTCACGAAATAAGCATCTGGCTTGGGCTGAAGAGAAAGGTCGAACACACCCTGATTCCAACCCTTGATAGGCCATCCCATACTCTCGCCCAGGTAATCGATGGCGCCCCAATAGGCAAGACCAATCACCTTGTCACGGTCCATCTCGTAGAAGTTAGGACCCATGGCTGCCACACTTGCCTCACTCTGATAGAAGGTTTTTTCAGGATAGCGCTTGCTGTCGCCAGGGAAGTACATGTAACGGTAGTTATATGAATTCACCTCAGTCTCTATTGCCAGGTCGGCTGGAATGGAATCCGTCTCCAGGTTGCGATAGCGCGGATGCATCGCCACGGTGGTGAGTCGGGTATCGTCATAACGGTGCAGCAACTCCTTCTGGAGCTTATAAGCCGTCACGCCCCAATCGTTGAAAGGCAGGTTGCTATACTGCTGCAACTCATTTCCCAAGCTCCACATCACCACCGAAGGATGGTTTCTGTCTCGCTTCACCCACTCCGGAATATCCTTCTGCCAGAGACTCTCCCATTCCACTCTGCCACCGGCATACTGAGTAAGCCACTTGTCGTAAAGCTCATCCACTACCAGGATACCATACTTATCGCAGAGTTTCAGGAAATCCTCGCTATATGGATTATGAGAAGAACGGATATGGTTCATGCCGAATTCCTTCATCAGTTTCAGTCGCTTCTCGATGGCACGCGGATAGGCGGCAGCACCCAGGGCACCGAGGGTATGATGGTTGGCATAACCCTTGAGGAGAACCTTCTTGCCGTTCACCAGCAAGCCCTTCTGCGGAACGATTTCGATGGTGCGAACACCAAACGGCTCCCTAATCTGGTCGGCGATGTTGCCCTCGTTGTCATAAAGCGTCACCTCGGCAGTATATAAATAAGGTGTATCTGTTGACCACAACTTGGCATTCTCCAAAGAGATACTTGGCAATTCATACTCTCTGTCTCTCCATTTGGCATTGAAGTGGATGTCGTTCTTCTGCTCAGCCACCACCTTGCCATCGGCATCGAGAATACGAACACCCACCGGCATCTTGGCAGCAGTCTGTCCCTTAACCACCTTCTGCTGGTTGATGATTTCCGCCTTGATCTTCACCTCCCTGTTGCCCTGTGTACGGATAAAGAGCGGATGGCGAGGGAAGAACAGATCCTTATTGGTAACAATAAGGTTGACATCACGATAGAGACCGGCACCCGTAAACCAGCGGGAGTTGCTTGGGTTTTGCGTATCCGCCTTGACTGCGATTTCGTTCGGCTGTCCCCATTTCAGGAGTTTGCTCAGGTCGATATCGAAGCCCAGGTATCCATAGTCTGTACCACCGATTCGCTGACCGTTCAGATAGACATCGCCCACCAGCATGATGCCCTGGAAGTCGAGCACGATGCGCTTTCCCTTCCATTCGTCCTTAGGCGTAAGTTCATAGCGATACCAGCCGATGCCCATCTCCTTGAATCCACGGGAACTTAATCGGCTGCGCACATTGCTGCCCGCATCGCTATTGTCAGGTCGCTCGCTGGCATCTGGAGCCACCCAATCCTGTCCTATCAGAAAATCATGTGGCAGATTCACCACATCATCCCCACTCTGGGTTGATTTCAACTCAGCTATGTTTTTCACATCTCCGCGATGGAACTGCCATCCCTGGTTGATGCTGATGGTATCGCGAACCGCTGCATCTGCCGAAAGGGTTCCCATCAAAGGCAAACCGCCCAGCAGCAACGAGGCGAAAAGTATTGTCTTTTTATTCATTCCAAATTCATTTAATATGAGATTTTGAACCAAAAAGAACTAATCATAAAGTTCAATGTTCAAAACTCAAAGTTCAAAGTACTAATTTCCGTCTGGCTTGGTTACATCCTGGTTCACGGATGGATACCATACGAATTGATTGAAATCATCTGGCTGGGCAGGATTGAAGTCCTTCCAATCTGCACGGAGATACTTCACGATAGGCAGATTGAGCTGTTTCATGCCCATCACCACCATCTTAGCCACCTCGTAGGCACCGTATGGATTGAAGTGGGTGTTATCCTCCAAAGCCTTAGTCTGGTTGGGATAAGTATTTGCAGGATAGTGAACCAGCGACTTCTTACTGTTCTCGTAACCCAAGGTCTCGAAGAAAGTGCGGGTCATATCGTGAAGTTCGATAACCGGAACATCCTCTCGCTTAGCCACAGCTCTCATGGCATCAGGATAATCCTTATGAGTCTCCTGAATCTTGCTATGGGTAGCCTCATCGAAGAAGCGACGCTGGGTAGGAGTAACGAAGATGATGTTGCCACCTTTCTTGCGAACCTCGTCGATGAACTTCTTCAGATTATAAGAGAAGTTATACCAGGCTCCACTGCCCGCATACTTCTCCTTCTGGTCGTTATGACCGAACTCACAAATCACGTAGTCGCCCTTCTTCATCATCGCCAGCACCTTGTCCAGACGGTTGGAAGCAAGGAAGGAACCTGCAGTCAATCCGCTTTCGGCATGGTTTGAGATAGCCACCTCCGGACCAAACCAGCGGGTAACCATCTGTCCCCAGGAAGCGTATGGCTCCGTAAACTGGTCAACTACCGTTGAGTTGCCGCAAAGAAACAAGGTGGTGGTTTCGGCAGGAGCCGGTTCCACCTTGATGCTCTTTACTGCTGGGGCTGCACCGGTAAACTCCAGAGTCAACTTCTCGTCCCAGGTAAAGTAATCCTTCTCGCGAGGCTTGATCTTTACGTTCATCTTCGCATTGATATACGGGCTGCGCTTGTTCACGATGAAGGAGTAAGTCTTGAACTCCCCCTTCCTGGTACTCACCTCATCGAGCATCAGTCTTCGGTTCTCGGCACGAACCACAGTCTTGCCCGCTTTCTTCTTAGAACCGAGCACCACGGTCACCTTATAGTTGCCATCCGCCACCTTCACGGAATAGAAGAAAGGCGCATTGCTCTTTGCCTTTGGAGCAGCCAAGATGTCATATCCCTGACCCTTCTCAGCAGAATAGACAGGCTGCGCCTTCAGCATATCAATATCGAAAGTCTGGGCATTGGCAGCTACAGAAGAAGCCAGCGCCAGCAGACTGGTGAATAATATATTTCTTGTCTTCATATTGTTTATCTTATTAAAACGACTTTACTTCAGATACTTTGCCAGCGGACTCTTCATCTTCTTCAAGCCCTTAGCCACGCACTTGGCATTGTGCTGGGCACCCTTCAGACTGGTGTGGGTATGATCTTTCTTGTAATAAGCCTTCACCTTTTCCTTGCCAATCTTATCATAAGAATCGGCAGCGATGTTGTGGAGGTCGAGGAAGGCAACGCCCGTCTCTGCAACGATTTCGCGATACCACTTGCCGTAGGTATCGTTTCTGCGCTCCATCTTTCCGTTAGGCCACTCGTTGCGTGGAGTCAGGGAAACGAGGATTGGGGTTGCGCCCTTCTCCCTCACATCCTGGATAAACTTCTTCAAATACCAGCCGAAGGAATAGACCACCTCATACTGCTTGCTCTCTTCCATCTGATAGACATGGCAGGTATCCTTGGCACTAGGAATGGAACCACGCATCTTCTTATCGGTCATAGAGCAGATGTCGTTATGACCGAACTCGATGAGCACGTAGTCGCCCGGCTGCAAACTGTTATATACCTTATCCCATCTACCCTCGTTGAGATAAGAACGGGAACTGCGACCTGCCTTGGCAGCATTCACGCAGGTAATCTTCTTAGGATTGAAGATGGTATAAGCCTGAGAGCCCCAGCCCCACATGCCGTCTTCTTCCTTATCGGCATTCTTCACAGTACTGTCGCCTGTGAAGAAGACAACAGGTTTGCCCGGCTCGCGCTTGAAATTCTCTACAGGCAAAGCCACATTGATCATCATCGCCTGCAAAGGAGCCAGACTTGGGTCCTTGCTCTCTGCCAATCCCTCAGCAGCCGAACGGGCATTCATCATCGCTCCGAAACGGGAGGTGTGGATATGATCCTTGAAGAAATGATACTTCTCCTTCCAATGACCATAGCTATCAAGCTTAGCTGCAGAAATCTCATTCAAATCAACAAAAGGTACATGCTCCTGCTCAGCCACCTGCTTTGCCCACAATCCGAAGGTCTTGTTGACACGAACTATCTTGTCGTTTTCATCGTAGGCATCACGTGGAGTCAACGACATCAGGATAGGATGAGCACCCAGCGCCTTACAGTCGTTGATGTATTTGCGCATGTATTCACCATAAGTATAAACGGTTTCCTTGACACCAGTCTCCCTGATGGTGACATTGAGCGAATCTTTGCCGATACCAGGTATGCTGGCACGTGCCCTGCCACTATCATACGGTCCATTGTCGTTATGACCGATGGAGATGATTACCCAGTCGCCTGCCTTGATACCCTTGCGCACATCGTCGTAGCCAGCCATCTTCACACCCTGGCTCTCCAGATGGGCCTCAACCTCGGGCGTCAGTTTCTCCTTATTAATATATAAGGTGGCGCTTGTGGTCGAGATAAGCAGGTAGGACACAAACACCGGAGTGCAATGCACATCGGTTCCACGGAGATTGAGCGTCCACGCCACATCGTCGAGGGCAGACATAAGCATACCGTCGGCGTGCAAGTCACGCAGCGCCTTTCGAATGCGCGTCAGCTTCGACGCCACCGTCTCGCCGGCCAGCTCCACAGGTTGTATCTCTACCTTCGAGGCGGGAATTTGCGGGCGATCGGTCCACACAATGTCCAACGGATCGAGATTGGTCCTCACGGTGATGCCACCCTCACGACGCAGGTCGCTCACGAGCACCTCCACGTTGGCTGCCGAATTGCACATGCCATCCACGCCCACCTGAGCGGAGCTCACCTCGCGCAACTCACTTCCCAGCCACTCGCTGATGGTCGGCGTGCCTTCTATCTTCAGTTTCATCAATTGGAACTCGGTGCCCGAGAGCTGGTCGGCAGCAGCGATGAAATAACGGCTGTCGGTCCACAGGGCGGCCGAGTGCATCGTCACCACAGCTGTTCCCGCCGACCCATTGAATCCACTAATCCACTCACGGCCCTTCCAGCGGTCGGGCACATACTCCGAGTTGTGGGGATCGGTACTGGGGAAGATAAAAGCATCGAGTTTCTCGCGGCGCATCACCTCGCGCAAGGCTTCCAATCGTTGAGCTATGTATTCCTTCATAATCAAAAGATTTAAACGGTTTGGTTTTTGTCAAATAGACATGACAAAGATACACTTTTTAAGAATAAACAACAAATTAAAAACCGAATAATTGCACGCTGAGATACATTTTTTTATTAACTTTGCAGAAAAGAGACGGTAAGGTGTCGGCCACGGCCATTCTCCGCATCGTCACACATCTTGATAAACACTTACATTCTTAAAAATAACAATTCACTATGAAGTATTTAACAAATGACAAGCTTCTTATCGTCGGTGCCGGCGGTATGATTGGTTCTAACATGGAATCCCTAGCTCACCGATTGGAAGCCTTGCGCGAGACTACGCCCCTGCCGTTGAGGACATGAACGACCCTGAGAAGGTTGCCGAGGCTGCCAAGAAAGCTTTCACTGGCGCCAAATACATCATCTCTTCAGGTGGTGCTCCCCGTAAGGCTGGCATGACCCGCGAGGATCTGCTGAAGGGCAACTGTAAGATTGCCGCCGACTTCGGTGAGAACATCAAGAAGTATTGCCCCGACGTGGAGCACGTGGTGGTGATCTTCAACCCCGCTGACGTTACCGCTCTGACCGCTCTTATCCACAGCGGCCTGAACCCCAACCAGCTGCCCTCTCTCGCTGCCCTCGACTCTACACGTCTGCAGCAGGCTCTGGCCCTCGAGTTCGGTGTTCAGCAGGATAAGGTTACCGGCGCCCACACCTACGGTGGTCACGGTGAGCAGATGGCTGTCTTCGCTTCTCAGGTGAAGATCGACGGCAAGCCTCTCCAGGAGATGGGTCTCTCTGACGAGCGTTGGGCTGAGATCAAGCACATGACTACTCAGGGTGGTTCAAACATCATCAAGCTCCGTGGCCGCAGCTCATTCCAGAGCCCTGCTTACGTAGCCGTTAAGATGATTGAGGCTGCTATGGGTGGCGAAAAGTTCACTTTGCCAGCAGGTTGCTACGTGAACGACGAAAAGCTCGGTTTCAAGAACGTGATGATGGCTATGCCTACCACTATCGACGCAACTGGTGTTCACTACACTGAACCACAAGGTACTGAAGAAGAACTCGCTTCTCTCAAGGCTTCTTACGCACACCTCTGCAAGATGCGTGACGAAATCGTTGAACTCGGTATCGTTCCAGCTGTAGAAGATTGGAAGAAGGACAACGAAAACCTCTAATGAATTGCACTTTTTTTAGGCTACGAGCCTACGCAATTTTGATTGCTCTCCATTTTTGGGGAGCAATCTTTTTTTTTATGCACACATATAAATACCGAAAATCTATTATGGTTCAGTGGATAAATGCTGGGGGGACCGAAACAAAAAACATAAAAAACAGCCTTTTGAAAACGATTTTGCATGGTAGGGACGCGATACTTCGCGTC
>OQVQ01000231.1_pt1 | contig 26949 bp, 21 predicted proteins | sample 1691491 | NCBI WGS metagenome assembly OQVQ01 (sample SAMN03418252, study PRJEB22391) | human gut metagenome | biome: human-gut; feature: organic feature; material: feces | host: Homo sapiens | place: Tanzania | collected 2013-01
GTGAACTCATGCAATCCACAAAAGTACTGCATGTATGGACTCTCTCTGATAATCTATTGGCACTTTCTTATTCGGGAATACCTGTAAAAAAGCTCTGTTATCTCTTTTTTGGGCAAATTACCAGCAAATTAAATTTGATTTTAATTGTAACTGATTATCAGCATGTTAGATATATTTACATTCGCATTTTGATTATTTAAGCAAGTTGCTGGCAAATTAAATTATGCTCGAAGAGGAATGCGATTACGTTGTCAAAATGACTATTTTGTGCAAGTAATGATGCCAAATACTTGATAAAATCATCAAAAGTTCACTACAAACGATAAAAATTAAGCGTATTCTGCTGAATTATGAATAATTATTTGTATCTTTGCCCTTGAACAAGAGAAAATAATCATGGCAAAATTAAATCGGATAAGAATCGTTCTAGCAGAACACGACCTGAACAACAAGTGGTTGGCAGATAAACTTGGTAAGGATCAGGCAACTATTTCCAAGTGGGTGACAAATACCACCCAACCAAGTCTTGAGGCACTCATCGCTATCGCAAATGCTCTTGAAGTGCCAGTTCAGGAATTGGTAAGACAAGAAGAGTTCAATCAAGAGAAATAATCTTGATTGCAGATGAACGTATCTAAAGCAAAGACCGCAACAATAATGAATAAATTCACCATACAGCAACTCCAGCAGATGCGCGAATCAGAAGACCGCGTTGAATTCAAGGCGGGCGAAGGTGGCAATGTTTCCTACGATGGTCGAGGCAAGACCAATCCGAAGGATCGTCGCCGCAGCATCCTTGGCTATGTCATTGCCCTTTGCAACGAAGGTGGCGGTCGTCTCGTAATAGGTATGCACGACAACTATCCGCATCGTGTCACAGGCACTCGCCAGGCACAAAATGCCATCGGACAGTTGGAGTCTGACATTTATCGCGACACAACGATTCGTCCAGAGATTTATGAACTCTATGACGAAGAGAACCGTCGTGTACTGGTGATTGAGGTTCCTTCACGTCCTATAGGCAAAGTCTTCAAGTTCGAGGATGTACCTTTGATGCGAGTTGGCGAAGAACTAAAACCAATGTCCGATGCCGTATATCTCAAGATATTGCAGGAGTCAGAACCAGACTTCTCAGAGAAGATCTGCGAAGGACTCTCGCTTGAAGACCTTGACGAAGAAGCCATCCGTGTGATGAAGAAAAAGTATGCTGACAGATGGGAGAAACCAGAATTCAACAACATTCCAACCAATCAGGTACTGAAGGATTTTATGCTGATGGATAATGATGACCATCTCAACTATGCTGCCTTAATCCTATTGGCAAAATCTGAAGTCATCTATCGTTATTTGCCATGTGACAATGTAGTTGTTGAGTATCGCCTCTATCACCACATGATAGAATACACGGCAAGAGCCGAGTTCCGTGAACCACTATTCTTGCTTGTCGATCATGTATGGGATTACATCAACCAACCAGCAAGTAACCCACTGCAGCATTATCGCGATAAGTTTGCACGATATGTGTTGCCTGCGTTCAACGAAGACGTTGTGCGAGAAGCTATCCTCAATGCCATTTGTCATAGAGTAATGTTCATACAAAGCGATATTGTCATCAAGCAATATCCAGATATGCTTGTCATTACCAATGCAGGAGGTTTCCCTGTGGGTGTAGATATTGACAACATCTTGTCTGTTAACAGTATGCCAAGAAGCAGACGTATCAGTGAAGTCCTTCAGAAGACAGGTCTTGTAGAGAAAAGTGGACAAGGCGTTGACCGCATGTTTGCTATCAGTATCTCAGAAGGAAAGCCTATTCCCGATTACTCTCTGACCGATGAGTGGCAGGTATGCCTTCGCCTGCATGGCACAATCCAAGACCCCGCCCTCTTGCTCTTGATACACGACATTCAGCGTAACCGTGCCACAACAGAGCAACTTAACGCTTTCGATCTTCTTGCCCTCTATCGAGTATCAAGAGGCGAAAGCATCCGCAATGTCGATAGTGACACTCTTAAAAAGTTGCTTTCACAAGAACTCCTGATAGAGACTTCGGATGGAATCAAACTAACACCTCTCTACGATGAAATGAAACTACGAGCAGGTGTAACTGACAAAATAGAAGACAAGAATGTCCCAGTAAATGATACGGTAAATGTTCAGTTAAATGATACGGTAAAATTGTCGCAACTCACTGAAAGACAGCGCAAGATTTACGAGACAATAAAAAGCGGCACGGTAAATGATACGGTAAATAATACGATAAATGATACGATAAATGATACGATAAATGATGCGATAAATGCACAAACATTATCTGAAGCATTAGGTGCGAGTGTCATAACTATCAAACGAGATCTCTATGTTCTCCGCGATATGAATCTCATTAAGTATGTGGGAAGCAATAAGACAGGTCATTGGGAGGTAATACAATAACTTTTGATTTTCTGATGATAATACTTATTTTATGGACAACCTTTCACACTTTCATTCATTAGAGGAACTAATTCGTGCCTTGGATAGGGAACGAAAGTTGCTTCATGCACTGTTTCAAGATAGAAAAAAGTTGTCGTTTAGGTATGATTTGGCTCGTGATTTGGCGAGTAAGAAGGATGAGAGCATTGAGTTTCTAAGGCGTTATGGCGTGATACGTGAGAATACTGATTTTGTGGAGCTTGAGGATGTTTATCTGAAGTTCTTCGAGGATGTGCTTGAGGTTAACGAAGAGATAAATGTTGCCAGTGTAAAGGAAAGTATCGGGAACCTAAATAATGCCATCGATTATTATCTGAGTGAGAATAATCCGAGCAGGAAATACGGCTACCTGCGTGATGTGAAACGAATTCTGAGGAATATTGCGCTCACAACACTTAGGAATGTCATCGACTTGAAGCGCAACATCGACAACACCTACAAGAACGAACCAACCTTTGCCATCAAGAAAAAGAAGTTGGTACATCTTGACGAAAAACGCAAGGATATTGCAGACTTGGTAAATGAATGTGAACGTGTGATTGATGAGAAGCAGACAACATTCTTTATGATAGCTATGGATGTTCAGCTGAAGGACATCGTTACGGACGTAAAACTACAGTTGCGCGAGGTGTATCACAACCTGTTGGAACTTGACCGACAGATTATCAACTATCTGAACCTTATAGAATACCAAAACCGTTTGCTGCAGAAAGTACAGAAACTCAAATATCTGCGCGACCAGATGTTACTAGATACGAACACCGACATTCTGGCTAAACTCCAGATGAGAAATCCCGTATGGATGGAACCTCGCCCAAGGTATACACTAAAGGTGTCGCTCTCTATGCTCCGCAATTCGGAAGAAGGACTTAAAATACTGAAGAATTTTGCAAAAGGCAAGGGTAACAGTCGTCTGAAGAAAGGTAATCTTGCCGAACCTCTTACAGAGGACGAACTCACGGAACAACAACAGATACTGCAGATGGTGGATGTAGGCGAAGTGAAGAATGCGTTTATGGCATCGGGCGACAATCTGTTCCATTTCGTTATGAATTATTCTGGCTACAGAATCAAGATGGATGATGAAGCCAAGTTAGTTCTCTTCTGCCAGATTGCTACACAATATCTTGACGAACTGCAAGTTGGTGACGAATATCGGCAGTATGAGGAAATCGAATATCCAATTATATACCCATTAACATCAAGCATTTAAAAATATGCGTTACACAAAAGAAATATTCGACATACTGAACAAGGGAGGATTCATTTCCCAAAACTCAATCTCGCAGCAACGTTCTCATCTGTACGATGCTATAGAGGATGATTTCCAAAACTATCAGGAATACTTCTCAGGCATAGGCTTTCTGCTTGAGGGAGGTAATGGATATTACTATTTCTCTCGCCCAGAGAATAAAGTTGAGTTGGCTGACAAGGTTCAGCGACTCGCATTGTGGATAGATCGTGTGGATTTCTTGAAAACTTTCAACAATACGTTCTCTTCTGGCTTCACATTCCGTAAGTCGAACATACTCGAAAAGTTCTCCAGCGACATTGAACTCAAGGAGAAGGCACGCAACCTATACACAGACGTAAAGACAAACGAGGAGAAGGTAGAGAAGCTTATCAACGATTTGGAGCGCCAAGGCTTTGTGGAATTAGAGAACGAACTTGACGGAACCTACAAAGTGACAGCAGCCTTCCATTACATCGAGGAACTGATAGATTGTCTAACCATCATTGAAACCGAAGAGTCATGAGAGCATTACGAAAGATAATTTTTGTGAATAGTGCCAACATCCGTTATGCAGAAGTAAAGTTGGACGGTAATGTGCATTTTATCGGCACTCAGGGTGTGGGCAAAAGTACTTTGCTTAGGGCAATTCTGTTCTTCTATAATGCCGACAAACTACACCTTGGCATTCCGAAGGAGATGAAGTCGTTCGATGAGTTCTATCTGCCTCATGCCAATTCATATATGGTGTATGAGGTGGAGCATGAGCACGGGCCTTTCTCAATACTCGTATTCCGCTCCTCGGGTAGAGCATGTTACCGCTTTATTGATGCTGCCTATCAGAAGGAATGGCTTGTTGATGAGCATGGAGAGGTGACGGCAGAATGGAAAGTGATACGTGATAGATTGAACGGTGCTTACTCAAGCAAGATTATTGATAGATACGAGCAGTATCGTGATATACTCTATGGCAACAGGCAAGCTGTAGGCAAGGAGTTCGTACGTTTTCAGTTGTTGGAAACGAACCGCTACCAGAACATTCCACGAAGCATACAGAATGTGTTCCTCAACTCGCGTCTTGATGCTAATTTCATCAAGGACATCATTATCCGTTCGATGAGTGAAGAAGAAGCCAATATTGATCTTGGATATTTCCGCAGACAGGTGTCTGACTTCGAACAGGAGTACAAGGATATTTCGTGCTGGTATAAGACAAATCAAAAGGGTGAATCGGTAGTAAGGAAACAGGCTGATGCAGTTGTGATGGCATATCATGAACTCCTCTATATGAAGCAGCAGATAGAGGAACTGTGTGGTGAACTCAGGTATGCAGAACGCATTACACGTGAAAGATTGCCACTTATTGACGCCAAGATTGGAGAGCTCATGCAAGAGCTGGATAGGCAGAAGCGTTTACTCTCTGAGGTTCAGCAAAAGCATGATGCAGAGAAGGCTACTTTGAATCAGGAGCAAGGCGTTGTGAACGAAAAACTGAGGCGTACTAAAGAGCGTAAGGAATATTATGCGAATCAACAGATTGATGTGGTTATGAATCGTTGTGACAAAGAACCTGTTGTGAAAACAGAACTCGATGCTCTCAAGGATAAACTTGCTGATCTTACGGCACGCTTCAATGACGTTACGACCAAATATAAGGCTCTGTGTCAGAAAATCACCAATCAGTTTGAGACTTTCAAACAAGGTCAACAACAACGTATTCTTAACTATGGACAGGAAAAACAGAATACGGATGAACGCCTTCTGAAAGAGTATAATGCCATGAGAACAGAGACAGAACTGTCTTTTGCGGAGAAAATAGATTCAGCAACTAACGCTATTGACGCTATAAAGACAGAGCAAAACGATTGTGACAAAGAACTTCTGAAGCTGAAGTTTCTTGTGCCCTTCAAAGAAGAGAAGGAAGCATTAATGCAGCAGCTGAATGAACTTCAACTCAATGAGAAAACATTTGAAGGCAGGATTGCCAAGCTTGCGGCTGATGTAAATAGTGTTCAGACAGAATATGATAAAAAGGAGGCTAAGATTAATACGGATTACCCCTATCAATTGGATAAAAAGCAAAAGCAGGCAGATACCGTTGTTGAGAAAATCCAAACCATCGATGCGCTCCTTGATCGTACCAAAGGTTCGCTCTACGAATGGCTTGAGGATAACAAGCCTGATTGGGAGCAGAACATCGGTAAGGTTATCAATGAGGAGAGGATTCTCTATCAGACAGGACTTCGTCCGCAGAAAGCGGATGGAGCATCATTGTATGGCGTGAAGCTTGACCTCATGGATTTTCCGCTTAATGTGCGTAAGCCAAAGCAACTGAAGGATGAGAAGGACGCTTTGGAGAATAAACTGAAACAATTAAGGACAGAGTATACTGAGATTCTCAATAGTCAAGAAAAAGCTATCGAAGATTTGAAGCGCCAGTTTACACCAAAGATCAAAGAACTACGTCAGCAAAAGTCGATTGCAGAGACGGAACTCAATATGATTCCGCAAAAGCGTAAGGGGATAATCGTCAAGATTGAAGACTATGACTCCAAGGCAAAGCAGATAATCGAAGAAAGACAGAACGAACTGTTGAATCGTCAGCAGAAGTTGGCTTATGATCTTACGTCTGCGCAAAACGCGCTTGAAAGAATCAATACTGATAAGCAAAAGCAACTTAAATCAGTCGAAAAAAAACATAATGACGCTAAGGCAGATAACGTTAAACTACATGCCGAACGTGTTGCAGAGATAAATGCGGAAACGAGGATTCGCAAACAAGAAGCTGATACAGAATTGCAAAAGCTGAAGCAGCAGGAACTGGACGAATTGAAAGGTCAAGGTGCCGATACCGCACTCGTGGAGGATTGCAAGGCAAAGATTAGCAAGGCAGACGACGAACTGAAATACATAGAGCGGAATCGTAAACTCGTATATGACTACAAGCGAGATAAGGAGGAACTCTTTGATCAAGAGGATAACCTGAAAAGTCAGAAGAAGAACCTTGTTGAGAGGATTATACAGTTGGATGAGAAATATGGTCAACGTAAGCAAAAACACGAACAACAGATTACGTCCTTTGGAAAGAAACTTAGCGAGTGCAGAGAAGAAAAGAAACGTCTTGAAGATGAGTTACAGAAGGCAGAACGTTTTGCTCATGATGAGAATATTTGTCCTCCTATGCTTGCAGAAGCTAAAGAGAAGCAGACGTTGCGTACTCCAGGGCAAGCTGTTGATGAGCTTACGGGGATCATTGTGTCGCGTCAGTCGAAGCATAATCAATTTAAGCAGAGCATCAATGTGTTCAAGTCTAATTTCTCAGCAAAAAATACATTTAGTTTCCGTACCGAACTGACCATTGATGAGAATTACCTTGACTTCGCCAACAACCTCGATGACTTCATTATTAATAATAAATTGGAGGAGTATCGCAGAAGGACAAGTGAGCGTTATGTGAACATCCTGGCGCGTGTATCGAAGGAGATGGGCGAGTTGACACGTCATGAATCGGATGTCGATAAGATAATTCACGATGTCAACAACGATTTCAAGGAACGCAACTTTGTGGGTGTTATAAAACTCATTGCTTTGCAGTCAGTTCCTTCGGCAGACAAGATGGTACAGTTGATGAAACGCATCAAGGAGTTCAACGATGATAATCAGTTTGCTATGGGTGAGATGAACCTCTTCTCAACCGCTAACCGTGATGATGTAAACCTGAAAGCCGTTGGGCATCTTCTCGACTTTATGAAGTCGTTGACGGATAATCCTTCGCGCCAGTATCTCACGCTTTCCGACCTATTCCAGTTACAATTCCGCATCATCGAGAACGATAACGATACAGGTTGGGCAGACAAACTCTCACATGTAGGTAGTGAGGGTACTGATACGCTCGTAAAGGCAATGATAAACATCATGCTTATCAATGTATTCAAGGAAAAGGTGAGCCGCAAGTTTGGTGATTTTAAAATTCATTGCATGATGGACGAGATTGGTAAACTGCATCCGCAAAACATCAAGGGCATCCTTGATTTTGCCAATGCCCGTAAAATATTGCTTATAAACTCCTCACCAACAACCTACAACGTATCTGATTATCGTTATACCTATTTGTTGCAAAAGGATGGCAAGTCAAAGACTATCGTTCACCCATTGATTTCACAGAAATGAAGATAACCGTTGCTCTCATAGACAAACTAAACCTTCTTCGTAATGGAGAATCACTACCCGCAAGCCAGCTCAAGGGCGAGTGGGTAGATGATTTGGTGCGTGACGGTGTATTGATTAGTACATCGCATGGAAGCAGGAGAACGTTATTTGCGCCCAATGCAGAAACATTATGCAAAGCGTTAGCTTCTGTAGATGAAAGATTTATTGACATGGGGCTGTTACGTGAAACTTTATTGTCGGAGAATACCTTACGTTCGCAGCAAGCATCATCAACAGGCAACTCAAAGTTGGTAATGACACGCTCATGCCCAGGTTTTCCTATTAACTCATACGAACCAATTCCTTGTACATTGAATGATCGGGAGTTCGTTGTCAACCCACAAGAAGGCAGTTTCTTATTTGTGACAGATTGGCAATCGTTCTTCGTTCCCGATGATGTGGTTGTAGTTGGCGTTGAGAATATGGAAAACTTTCGTATGGTTCGTCAGCAACGAGAGCTCTTTGAGCAATGCATTGGTAATAATCGATTGTTGTTCGTCTCTCGTTATCCACAATCCATTGATTTACGTTCTTGGTTGCAGATAATCCCCAATCGCTACATTCATTTTGGTGACTTCGACCTTGCTGGCATCAATATCTTCCTCACAGAGTACTATGCATATTTAGGCAATCGTTCTTCTTTCCTCATTCCATCTGACATAGAAAGACGGTTAGCAAAAGGTACAATTGAAAGATACAATGATCAATATCAAAAGTTTAAGAGTCTAAATTCAAATATCCCAGAGATTCAGCACCTTATTGACGTCATAAACAGATATCATAGGTGCTACGATCAAGAGGGATATATAAAAATAAAAGAACAATGTTCCTCTACCAAAAACTCATAGACCGTTCCACTCTTCGTCAGGGATTTCAGATTCCAGTGGAGTTTCATCATCTGCTAAAAGCAATGCCTGGAGGTATGCCTAAGCATGGGGAGACTCGGAGCGTGAAGGTGTTGATTGATGGCGTGGGGTATGATGCTCAACTAAAGAACCAAGGGTTCGACCGTACAAAGTATGACGGACATGCAGACGTGATACAAATAAGGTATAATGAAGGAAGTGCATTGGTGAAGCGGTTGCGAGAATTGTTCTGCTCTACTTGGAGTTATGTGGAGAGTGTCAAGAATCTGCCAGAGAATATCAATCGTAAGTTCACCATACGCATACCAGAGGGACAACAGGAGTTTCTTGCTCTAAGCACCACGGATATGCCAAACGTTTTCGTTGCAGATTGCATCACAGCGGCTGTAAAGGCTGAAGTGAAAACGGATGTGAGTACGATGTCTGAACTATACTTTGAAACCTTTGAGCCTCGTGAGGATAAGAATGCCAGTATCAAACAAGTGACTCGCCTGCAGAAGATTCGCCATATTGACCGTTCTATAGGCGACTCTCTCAAACTGCTCTACGACTACCGTTGTCAAATGACAGGTGAGAAGGTAGGCGAACCATACGATGCTCTTGTGGTTGAAGCTCACCATATCATCCCCTTCACCGAGAGCATGAACAACGATACCTCAAACATTATCATTATCTCGCCCTCGTATCACCGCATCATTCACAAAGCAAAACCTGTGTTCGACCGTCCAACCCTCTCCTTCCACTTTCCAAACGGATTGGTGGAGAAGATAAAGGTGAATAAACATTTGAAAGTGTAGGATTTATAGATAGAGAAAATATATTGATTTTGAATTATTGCAGTCCAGTAAAAACTCCAAAGAGCATAAAAACTGCCCGAAGCCCCGTTTTTAATAGGACTTCGGGTTTTCTTTTCCAATAGTAAGTTCTCTTAACCCCAAATCGGTCATTAGAAATTACAAGAAGTGTTTTCTAATGACCGATTTGGGGTTATTCATAAATTCTTGCAAAAAAAGAAATGAGGCACAATTACTATCAATTGTGCCTCATTTCGTTTATTTATTCAAAAGTTACTTAACCTCCTCGAAGTCAGCATCCTGTACGTCAGGACCGTTCTGAGAAGACTGACCGCTGTTGCAGTTGCCATTGTTGCAACCGCCGTTCATGTCAGGACCTGGCTGTGCACCTGCCTGATACATCTTCTGAGCTACAGTGTTGAGCTCTGCGATGGCAGCATCGATAGCAGCTACATCCTGTGCCTTGTGGGCATCCTTGAGCTTCTGGATGGCAGCTTCCATCTCAGCCTTTACATCTGCTGGAAGTTTGTCGCCCTGCTCCTTGAGCATGTTCTCGGTCTGAAAAATCATAGAGTCAGCCTGATTGAGCTTGTCAATCTTTTCGCGCTCCTTCTTATCAGCTTCAGCGTTAGCTTCTGCCTCAGCCTTCATGCGGTTGATTTCATCCTCTGAGAGACCTGAAGAAGCTTCGATGCGAATCTTCTGCTCCTTACCTGTTGCCTTATCCTTTGCAGATACATTGAGGATACCGTTAGCATCGATATCGAATGTTACTTCAATCTGAGGTACACCACGACGTGCTGGAGCGATGCCTTCAAGGTTGAACTGACCGATGGACTTGTTTTGTGATGCCATTGGACGCTCTCCCTGGAGTACGTGGATGGTAACTGCGGTCTGATTATCTACTGCTGTAGAGAAAGTCTCTGACTTCTTGCAAGGGATAGTGGAGTTAGCGTCGATGAGCTTTGTCATTACGCCACCCATTGTCTCGATACCGAGAGTAAGAGGTGTAACGTCGAGGAGCACGATGTCGCCCACACCAGCTTCCTTATTGAGAATAGCGCCCTGGATACAAGCACCTACTGCTACTACCTCATCTGGGTTTACGCCCTTTGAAGGCTCCTTGCCGAAATAGTTCTTCACGAGTTCCTGAACGGCAGGAATACGGCTTGAACCACCTACGAGGATTACTTCGTCGATATCAGAGTTTGAGAGACCTGCGTCACGCATTGCATTCTGGCAAGGTACGAGACATGCCTGGATGAGGTTGTGAGCGAGTTGCTCGAACTGTGAACGTGTGAGAGTCTTTACGAGGTGCTTTGGCACGCCACCTTCAGCAGAGATGTAAGGGAGGTTGATTTCTGTGGAAGAAGAGCTTGAAAGCTCGATCTTAGCCTTCTCGGCAGCCTCCTTCAGACGCTGCATAGCCATTGGATCCTTTGTGAGGTCAATGCCTTCATCAGCCTTGAAGCCGTTTGCGAGCCAGTCGATGATTACCTGGTCGAAGTCATCACCACCGAGGTGAGTATCACCATTTGTAGCGAGTACTTCGAATACACCGCCACCGAACTCAAGGATTGAGATATCGAAAGTACCGCCACCGAGGTCGAATACTGCAATCTTCATGTCCTTGTTAGCCTTATCTACACCGTATGCAAGAGCAGCAGCTGTTGGCTCGTTGACGATACGCTGTACGTTGAGTCCAGCAATCTGACCAGCTTCCTTAGTAGCCTGACGCTGTGAGTCGGAGAAGTATGCAGGAACAGTGATTACTGCGTCTGTAACTTCCTGACCGAGATAGTCTTCTGCTGTCTTCTTCATCTTCTGAAGTATCATAGCAGAAATCTCCTGAGGAGTATATTTACGGCCGTCGATGTCAACGCGTGGATAGCCGTTTTCGTTTACCACTGTGTAAGGTACACGAGTGATTTCCTTAGAGCACTGCTCGAAAGTCTCGCCCATGAAGCGCTTGATAGAGAAGATAGTGTTCTTAGGGTTTGTGATAGCCTGACGCTTTGCAGGGTCGCCTACTTTGCGCTCGCCGTCCTTTACGAAGCCTATTACAGAAGGCGTAGTACGCTTACCTTCAGAGTTAGCGATAACTACAGGCTCATTGCCTTCAAATACTGCAACACAAGAGTTTGTTGTGCCGAGGTCGATACCAATAATCTTTCCCATGATTCTTATTTTTTTTATTTTGTTATTATTCTTGTTATGTTATAGCCATCTCAACGGATTGCTCCGCTTTTTCGTGGCTTCGCAATCATTATTACAAAGGCTGTGCCAATGTATATGGAGTATAGTCTTTGGTATGTAGGGCTATGACATGGTACTGACATTTTTTGTGCTCTATGTTTATATATAATAAGGTATATGGAAAATTGGTACTGACAAATTGTCGGAAGAGGGAACTCGTTTCTTTAATTCATAATTCATAATGCACAATGCATAATGCACAATGCATAATTCACAATGCATAATTCACAATTCATTATGCATAATTCACAATTCATAATGCATAATTCACAATTCATAATGCATAATTCACAACTCATAATTCACAATGCATAATTCACAATTCATAATGCATAATTGCAATGCATAATGTATAATTCTTGATTTACTCAGCATTCTCAAGTGAATATTCGGATGTAGGTCTCACTGAAAAGATTTGTATAGGCTTCCAGCCTACATCTACAGAGAGATTCTACTTCTGTGGATTTTATATCCTATTAAGAATCTCAGCCACGCCGTTATCATCTACCGACGAAGTGACGATGTCAGCGGAGGCCTTCACCATCTCGCTGGCATTGCCCATAGCTACTCCTGTTCCGGCATGGCGTATCATGCTGATGTCGTTTCCGCCATCGCCAAATGCCATAGTGTCTGCAAGGTCAATACCGTAATGACGTATCACGGCATCAATACCTGTAGCCTTGTCAGTGCCGTTTGCCACGCAGTCGGCAAAGTCGGGGTGCCAGCGGTTTTCATTGCAATGTCGCAGTATGTCCGTCATGATATGCAGGCTTTCTGCCTCTGTGAAGAAAGCGATGACCTGCATCACTTGGAATGACAGCGCCTCCTCAGAATCATGCAGCTCAGGTCGCTTGATGTCGAGAAGTTCAAATACATCAGTCACCGACTCTGGAATGCCTTTCGGAGCCACGAGTATAGCCTTGTCATTGCCGGCGTAAGCCACAGCCATACCCGTCTTTTTCTGTTCTTCTATCATTCGTGCCACGTCCTCCTGGTCCACAGGGCGTGAGAATATGACGGTGCCGTCCTTCATCTGGCAGTGACCACCATTGACAGATATGATGCCATCGTATTCCAGTTCGCCGAGATTATTGATGAATGGGATAGGGCGCCCTGTGGCAATCCATACCTTCACGCCTTTTTCTCTAATTCTGTGAATAGCGTCGATGGCGGATTGTGGAACGCAATGAGTCTTGAATGACACTAAAGTGCCATCGATGTCGAAGAAAACTATCTTTGGAGTTTTTATTTTGTCAGTCATAAAAATCAGTTCGCTTATTCTAAATCGTCTGCAAAGTTATACACTTTTTGCGGTAAAAACAAGGATATGACATCTTTTAATATACCTTTCAAAAATATTCTTTCACATTAAAATATGTCTTTCACATCTCTTTACAACTGTTAAAAGGATGATGAAATTCCTCCGTATCTACGTGGTGAAAATCGGAAAATATGGTGATTAGAATGGTGAAAAATGGTGTAGCAAGACGAAAAGATAGCTATTAGAGAGTGAAAGCATAGATATTAGGATGCAATATCTATGCTTTCACGTCCTAATATCTATGCTTTCACTCTCTAATATCTATGCTTTCGCGAGGCGAAAACGCAGCTTTTTTGCTGATTTTTGTTCGTTTTCTTACTGTTTTATCGTCAATATTATAGTGCTACTTTTATAAAATACTGGCTGTCAGTCTGTTATAAAAATCTGCGAGAATCGCGTATTTGCAACCAGAAATACGTTTCCTGATTTTCAAATGTTAAAATATTGACGAAATGTTCAAAATCAATTTCTCTATGTCGTATGAAAGTGTTAAGAGAAGCCACCTTTACTGAGTAGTTCCTCTATGCTGATGCCGAGCAGTTCCATGTCGTGTTTCAGTTGAGGGATAGTCTCATTGAAGAATATTTCCTTGCGATGCGCCATGATGCGATCGCGTGCTCCTGCGGTGACGTAGTAGCCCATGCCGCGTCGCTGATAGATGATGCCGTCGCGCGAAAGTTGCTCGTAGCATTTCACAGCGGTGTTGGTATTTACCTGCAACAGCGTTCCGTATTCTCTCACAGACGGTATCCTCATGTCGTCGGAATAGGTGCCGGCGAGGATTTCATCCATCATTCGGTCAGCCATTTGCAGATATATCGGTCTGTCTTGTGTAAACATAGTATGCTGAGTTTCAAGGAGAGTTAAGGCAAGTGCTCGGTGAGAGCACTGCCATAACGTCTCATTTTCAAACTAATAACTAAAAATGTCTTCTATAAAACCTATGCTATCATCTTGTTGCAGAAACGGCGGTAAGCCCAATAGTAGGCTCCTATGATGGTGCCGAACGCAATGAGATAGAACGTGATGTTGCCCATCACCTCCGGATCGACGAGAAGGTGCACAGAGTATGTCTTGTTGGAATAAACCAATGGCACCATCAGGCTCGTGAAAATGATGGAGAGGAGAATCAGCACTCCGATGAGCAGCAGCGTCGTCTTGATGAAGGACATGTTGCGGAAGAATGTCGAGCCCAGTGTATATACGGCATGGAACCAAAGGAATGACACTATGCTGTGGGCCAGAACAACGTAGCCTGGCTTGCTGTAGTCGTAATCACTGAAACTGGAAACGAAGACATCGGAGAAATAACTCAATGTCAGCGAACCCGTAGTGAAGCGAAGGCAGATGTTATAGATTGCCTGTACCACGTCTGCCATGATGAGGGCGCAGAGGAACATCAGCGAATAGCCTACCACTCCGATAATCCATCGGGCGATGAACTTGTCCCTGTTGCTTGCAGGAAGCATGAGAAACTGGATGGAAGAGGCACGTGTCTTGAGCGGACTCATCATCTTGCTGGCGCTCAAGACCATACAGATGAAGAGTGCTATGTTTGCTATGGTGATGGCTGCACTGTAGCTTATGCGCAGCGTATTGCTGAGGTCGGTGTATGTTCCGGCGCAGATGGTGGAGAAAAACAGGAATATTGCTGCCATTACCATGGTGGAGAAGAAGATGTTTTTCTTCTCTGTGGTTATGGTGTGTAGGATTATTTTCTTGATCATATCGCTATTGCTTGTTTATTGGTGGTTGATGTTTGCCTTGCCGTTTTTTGCCTTTGCCTGGCTGATTCTGAGTGAACTGTCGTCGATGTCAGCCCTGCCGCTGAGGTTTTTTGTCAGATTTCTGACGGAGCCTTTGAGTTCAGCGTCGCAAGCGCCTGATGCAATGATGTGGGCAGTTCCGCAGTTCCGGAAATAAATGTCGAGGTCACTCTTGCCTGATGACTGGATAACCACTGTGTCGGCATTGTATATCCCGACTTCAATATCGCTCAGTCCGGAGGTGGAAAACTCTACTTTCCTGCTCTCAAGGCGCTTGATTTCTATATCGCTCTTGCCGGAAGCCCTGAGGGAAAACTCGCCTTGGCTCTTCACTCTGTGTGCTTCAAAGTCGATAGCACCGGCAGAATGTATCTCATTGAGGTACGGAGCGTGGACTGTCACTTTGATGTCATAGTCGAAAGCCGTGTCTATGGCATCCTTTATGCCGTGGAAAGTGAAGGTCCGGTCGTCCTTGGGCTTGTCGTCATTCTCTAAGATATTCCCATCGAACGAGACTTGGACGAGGGCGATATTCAGAATGCTGTCAGTCACTTCTGTTGACACCTTGGCATCCAATGCCTTGTCGGTTTCGATTTCCACATAGCAGGAGTCGTCCACTATGTATGTCACGTCCATTCCGCCACCTATGCTTATCCTGTCGAAATGGTCACATGAACGTGTGGTTTTGACGATTTCGCCAGACAGTTTCGTTGATTTGTTTTCCTTCACTGTGATGGTGCACGAACTGAAGAGCATCAATGCGAGGGATGCCACAAGGGCTAATGTAATGGAAACGGTTCTCATAATCTGTGATTGATTGCTGCATTAAACAATAATTCGATGTTTACATTCGTCTCCTTGTCATTGCTGGAGGTGCGATGGGCTATCGTGGCGTTGCCCTGAAGGGTAGGCTCCTGATAGATGACTTCGCTGTCCGGTGTTCCCGGTGCTCTGAAGTCGAATGTGTATTTGCGGGTCAGTTCCTCGTTGGAAGCATTGAGCAGGAGGCGGTCATTGTCGATGATGATGATGTGGTCGATGAGAAATTCCACGTCGTGCACCTGATGCGTGGAGATGATAATCACGCGATCATCGCTCATTGCGCTCGACACCACCTTGCGAAATTGTGCCTTGCTCGGTATGTCAAGTCCGTTTGTAGGCTCGTCCATCAGCAGATGCTTGACGCCAGTGGCAAGGGCAAAGCTGATAATCACCTTCTTCTGCTGGCCCATGGAGAGGCTGGTGAGGATAGGATCCCCCTTGATGTCAAACTCATTGAGGCATCTTCTGAAGGTCTCATTGTCGTATTTCGGATAGAAACCGCCGAGCGAGGTGCTCCATTCTGACAGCTTGACTGGTGGAAGAGTAAACTCCTCATTTATGATATAGAAGTCTTCCAGAGTCTCCTGGCGGCGCTCTATGGTCTTCACTCCGTCGGCTTTGATGCTTCCGCTTTGCGGTTTCAGCAGTCCGGCAATGAGGTAGAGTAGGGTGGATTTGCCGGTTCCGTTCTTTCCCAGCAGACCATATATCTTGTTCTCATTCAGCGAAAGGCTGAGGTCGGTGTGGATATTGTGCCTCGATTTTCCGTAGGCAAATGTCATGTTTTCGATTTGTATCATACCTTATTATATATTATAGTGTTATTGTCTCTGTCGTTTCGTTGTCTTTTTGTGTCGTTATGTGATTCTGTTGTCGATGCTTTGAATCTCCAATATTATTGATTTAATAATATTATAACAGTGTACTAATGTTGTAGTACACTGCAAAAGTACAGTTATTCCATAATACTTGCAAGAAAATATCGAAAAAAATGATTGGGAATTAGTGTTTTTCTTTGATTTTGCAATATAGAGATTGCAAAAACGAAAAAGAGGTATATAGACTTGCTTATGGTCTATATACCTCTATGTTATTGAGAATTATAAGTATGCGGTCAGAATTATTTTCATATTCTTGACCATCTGCTTATAGTCTTATTCGTCGCAACCGAAGAGAGGGTCGTCATACTTCACCATGATAGGCTTGTCGTTTTCGATCTTCAGGATTTCTGCAGGAACGAACTTCTTATCTACTACAAGGCGGAACATATTGTCACGGAACCACTGCTCTGTCATGATAGCGCAGCCATTCTGACCGTGGGCGGTGCCCCAACTGTTCTCCACCTTCCACTTGAGAGGGTTGCCCTGCTTGTCGAGATCCACAGCTGTGAGGGTCATAGCGTGTGCAGACATGCTCTCGAATGTAGAGATACGCTCAGCCTTATTCATTGGGAAAGTAGTGTTGAAGAGGGTAGCGTAGTCGAAGAGATCTACGTCCATGAGACCTCTGTCACGGTCCATCTGAGGCAGGTCGTAAGAGCTATACATCTTGGTGTTAGCCTTCAGGGATGCGATAGCTATCTTTTCGATGTCCTCGATAGGCAGGTTGATGTAACGCCAGTTGTGACCATCATAGACGTGGCGGTCGTGCTGCACCTCATATACCTTGTAATAATCGTGACGTGGGTCGTTCATCAGCATGGTGTATTTGCCGATCATAGGGTCGCCAGCCACTTCTTTGTAGAATGACTGTGGAGTGTAAGTCTTCTCTTCACCGATAATCTTACCGGTCTTGTCGCGGTGAGCATACTTGAATTCCTTGACAGGCTCGCCCAATGTCATAGTGAGGATGCGGTAAACCTCAGAAAGCATCTCAGTCTTTCTTGCTTCGATAGCTGCTGGCTTCTTCTTTGCCTGCACCATCTTGCGGAGCTCTAAGCCAAATTCGCGAAGCTTAGTAGAGATAATCTGACCCTGCAGACGAGAGTTTTCTGCCTGATAAGTCTCTGGCATTACGCACTTTGGCACGAGACCGTACTTTGCAGTGAGGTCAATGATACCGCAGAATGTGCCACCATCATTGAGAGGAGACTTGAAGAAGAACTTCACTTCCGGGTCTTCGATGTCCTTAGCGGCAGTGTTTATCGCTCCCTGAAGGAAGAGATTTGACTTCTCCAGCTGGTCGAAGAAGAAGGTGTAGTCGTGAGAGAACTCCACAGCGAGAGTGTCCTTGTGCTGACGTGCAAAGTCAGAACGAAGCACATTCATACTGGTAAACATCCAGCAACGACCAGAAGACTTCTGATTGTGGATGCTCTGGCTTGTTGTCTCTACGCTGAAATGATTGTCAACAGGACCCTGCTTGTTTGGATTCTTTGCAAGGTTGTTGATGTTGTTTGAAGCTATTGCATTTCTCAGTGCGCGCTGTGTCTTGCAATTCTTCTGGCTCTGCTCTATTTTCTGCAACATCTCCGGTGAGATACCGCCTGCCTTAGTCTGTGCATTTGCAGACATTGCGAACAGGGCAAGGGAAAGGAAAAGGAATGATTTCATTGTTTGATTTTAAATGGTTTAATATTAGATTTTTTACAAGGTGCGTCGCAATGACGCAATATTAGAATTGTATTCTCTTGAATTACTGATGTTTATACAGTTGTTTGTGGAAACTGTTATGATAAAAAACTGCGACTGTTATGATAGCCAGCAATGACTGTTATGATAGCCAGCAATGACTGTTACAACAGGCTATAATGACTGTGGTGGGAACTGTTTCATCCCACCTTCAGTCTTATGCGTTTTCTTCTGCAATCGCAGCGCGAAGCTTTGCCTCCAGTTCGTCGCAGAGTTCAGGATTGTCTCTGAGCACCTGAAGAGAGGCATCGCGACCCTGAGCCAGTTTTGAACCTTCATAAGAGAACCATGAACCGCTCTTGGCAACGATGTTCTTCTCCACTGCAAGGTCAAGGATTTCACCCACTTTGCAGATTCCTTCACCGAACATGATGTCAAATTCGCAACGGCGGAAAGGAGGAGCTACCTTATTCTTTACCACCTTTACCTTGGTAAGATTACCGATTACATCCTCACCATTCTTGATGGCAGAAGACTTGCGGATATCAAGTCGCACGGAAGCATAGAACTTCAGAGCGTTACCGCCCGTAGTGGTCTCAGGATTACCGAAGGTGATACCAATCTTTTCACGCAACTGATTGATGAAGATACATGTGGTATTGGTCTTTGAAATCACGGAAGTCATCTTGCGAAGAGCCTGCGACATGAGTCTGGCATGCAGTCCTACCTTGTTTTCTCCCATATCTCCTTCGATTTCAGCCTTAGGAGTAAGAGCTGCCACAGAGTCGATTACGATGAGGTCTATGGCAGAAGAAGAGATGAGCTGATCAGCAATCTGAAGAGCTTGCTCGCCATTGTCTGGCTGGGAAATGTACAGCTCATTGATGTCAACGCCGAGCGCTTGAGCGTAGAAACTGTCGAAAGCGTGCTCAGCATCGATGATGGCAGCAACGCCACCTTGCTTCTGCACCTCTGCGATAGCGTGGATGGCGAGAGTCGTTTTACCAGAAGACTCAGGGCCGAATATCTCTATAATTCTGCCACGAGGGTAACCACCGACGCCGAGAGCAATGTCAAGACCGAATGAACCGGTAGGAATCACGTCGATTTTATCCACGTGATTGTCGCCGAGCTTCATGATGCTGCCCTTTCCAAAGTCTTTCTCAATCTTGCTGAGAGCGGCTTGGAGGGCTCTGAGTTTAGGATTTACATCCTCTATTTCTTCTTTTTTAGCCATTGTCTTTCTTATTATTGAGGTGAGTATGACTTATGTAGTCACATTCCTTTCTTCTATATAGGAATCAGAATGCAGTGGTAATCCGCACTTCTTCTTTTTATATTGGAATCAGAATATCGTGATAAGCCACACTCAGAAATTATAAATTATGAACTATGAATTATGAATTATAAACTTAGTCCACTTCCAGATTCTCATTAAATATCTCGTGCCAAGGCAGTCCCTGCTTGTTGAGCTGCTCCATGAATGGGTCTGGATCAAACTCTTCCACATTGTGAACACCAGGCTTTGACCATATTCCCTTGCAGAACATCATAGCTCCAATCATGGCAGGAACGCCGGTAGTGTAGCTTACGCCCTGCATTCCAGTCTCGTTGTAAGCATCCTGATGCTTGCAGTTGTTGTAGATATAGTAAGTCTGCTCCTTACCATCCTTGAGTCCGCGGATGCGACATCCGATGCTGGTCTCGCCGTCATAGTTCTGTCCGAGCTCCTGAGGATTAGGCAATACAGCCTTAAGGAACTGCAGAGGAACAATCTTTACCTTAGCATTGCCAGTGCCGTCAGCCAGCGGAGCCTCATATTCCACCTCGTCGATGCGTGCCATTCCGATGTTCTGGATAACGTCGAGGTAAGTGAGATACTGCTGTCCGAAGGTCATCCAGAAGCGTGCACGCTTGATGGTAGGATAATTGATTACGAGTGATTCGATTTCCTCATGGTGCAGGAGGTAAGACTCGCGAGGACCGATGTTAGGATAATTCAGCGGCATGTGAATCTCCATAGGCTCGGTCTCGATGTATTTACCGTTCTCATAGTAGAGACCTTTCTGGGTAATCTCACGTATATTGATTTCAGGATTGAAGTTTGTAGCGAAAGCCTTGTGATGGTTTCCTGCGTTACAATCCACGATGTCGAGGTATTGTATCTCGTCAAAGTGATGCTTTGCAGCGTAAGCAGTGAAGATACTTGTCACGCCAGGGTCGAAGCCACAACCGAGGATAGCGCAGAGACCAGCCTGCTCGAAGCGCTCGCGATAAGCCCACTGCCATGAGTATTCGAAGTGTGCTTCATCCTTAGGCTCGTAGTTTGCAGTGTCGAGATAGTTACATCCGCAAGCAAGGCAAGCGTCCATGATGGTGAGATCCTGATAAGGAAGGGCAAGATTGATGACAAGTTCAGGCTTATAGTCGCTGAAGAGGGCTTTGAGTTGCTCTACATCGTCTGCATCCACCTGTGCTGTCTTAATCTCATTCTTATATCCAGCCTTATGTATAGCATCGACAATAGCGTCGCATTTAGCCTTTCTGCGGCTTGCAATCATAAACTCTGTGAATACGTCAGCATTCTGTACGATCTTGAATGCTGCAACTGTAGCGACGCCACCAGCGCCAATCATAAGTACTCTACTCATTTTCTATATTCGTTAATTGTTATATTTCTGTCTTTTGTCAGCCGTGTGAAAGGCTGTAAAGGGATAGTATGTATTCACTCAGCGCAGTGTCACGCTAATGTGATGTCTGTGTCAATAGTCGCTTTTTATTTCGTCAGCCCTAATTCCTAAAGCGGACATCAGAGAGTATCCGAGGATTTCCTGTCTGAAATTTCCGCCTGCTATTGGCTGCATAGCGAAGACTGTAATTCGCTTTTCATCGTCAGCATCGCGTAGGGCGTGCTTCAATTGGTCGATCATGCTGCCGTCATCACAGTCGGATATTATCATTACTCTGCGTACATCCTTATGGTTTGCAGCAGTCTTTACTATGTCGATGATGAAATCATCCTTGCTTACCACTTCCTCTACAGCGTAACAACTCATGATAAACTCGCCGAGATTGTCTTTGAAAGCTTTGCCGTTGAGATTTTCGGAGAAGTCGGAAGGCTGGAAATTCTTCATTTCTGCTTTGTCTTTGCTATGGATGAAGATTACCTGTGATTCGTTTTCCTCCTTTTCCTTGATGCCTCCGTCGAGGGCGATGCAGTCTATCCAGTGTGCGAGGTCAGCCTGTGGGATGTGTCTTCCTATCATTCTCTCGAAATTGACTATCAGGTCAAAGGCTACTTTATCCACGTAGTCAGCATCCACGATGATGATATTCTCGCTCCAATGTTCTAAATTCTTCATTGTTTGGGTGTAATGTATATGTGGGATTTATATATTCCCGCCTAACTTATCATGTATTAAATTAGTGGTTTGTGCCCACCTATAATTTATCGGGTACAAAGTTAATAAAAGAAAATGATTCTACCAAATAATAGAGGTGGAAATGATTTCCTTTTATCCCAAAACGCTTGTCAGGTCTTATTAGCATAACTATAGTATTGATTTGGTTGTCGGTTGTTGTTTTTTGGTTGCCCTTTACCAATACCATAGCATTAGAATAAGTAGGTAATCAAAACTATTTTTAATGAATAGATAATAATATTTGTTTTTCATTATTATAATATCTATACTCTCTTGTGCGCATCTACGTCCTGTTTCATCAGTCATGATGCCCGCATCATTCCTTCTTCTACAGAACGTAGCTGCATCACAATAGAGCATAGCTATTATAAAAATAATTCTGATCACCTACTTAAACGAGAAGCCACGCTTCCTTTTACGTAAGAAGCGTGGCTTAATATGGTTTTGTGGTGGACATGATGTTCACCTGATTTGTATTATTTTTAGCAAGGACGAGTCTTAGGCAGGTTGAATACATCCTGCACTTCCTTCATTGCTTCAGCTGTCATTCCATCAGGTTCGCTACCCATATTGCGTGCGCACATATAGATATTAGCGGCTTTGCAGAGTACGTCGGTCTGGTCAAAGGCATCCATAATGTCCTGACCTACAGCGACAGTGCCGTGCTTCTCCCAGAGTACTACGTCGTGCTTCTTTATCTTTTCGAGAGTAGCTTCAGCCAATTCTACGGAAGAAGGCAGACCGTAAGGCACGATACCTATGCCGAGAGGAGCGAAAGCCAATGTCTCAGGAATCATAGACCAAAGCACACGTGTCATCTCATCGCCTTTGAGGAAGCGCTGGATGTGTGACATAGCCACCAGTTCGATAGGGTGGGTGTGGAGAGTTGCCTTATAGCATGAGCCTGTCTCAAGGAGATAGTTCTGCAATGCGAGGTGAGTAGGGAGCTCTGAGGTAGGCATTACAGGTTCGTCAGCAATGATTTCGTAGCTTGCGCAGTCGTCGCAAATGCGCACGATAGAGCCATTTTGCATAGGCCAGCGAGCGAGATCGCGCATTCGCTTGCCAGTTCCTTTGCAGTAGAAATACTTACCCTTGAGCTGTGGAAGCACCATACCGATTTGCTTTACCGGTGCAATGGCAGGCATAGCCTTGCATTCCTCGTCCATAAACTCGGTGACATTGACGGTGATATTACCGCCATTACGCTCAGCCCATCCCTTTTGCCAGAGGTAACCAGTCACCTCAGCAATCTGGTTTACTACAGCTTCAAGGCCTGGACGTCCTTCTAATATACTTTTCATAGTTAAAGTCCTCAATCCCCCAACTATGGGAATATGCCTTTATAGTCCCACGTGATGCGGGAACAAGCGTCGGGGAAGTTAGTTTTTATTGTTATAGTTTTTTCTTTTTCATTTTGTCAAAAGCCAGTAAAAGCGTTGCTTTCAGATGACATTTTTCATGCTTTCAGATAGCTTTTCCCATACTTTCAGATGGCCTTTTCCATGCTTTCAGATGGCCTTTTCCATGCTTTCGGAATGGCAATTAGTAGTTGTCTCCGTAGCGCTCCTTAGTGATTTGCTCCAGACTCTTTCCACGTGTGTCAGGCATACCGATGAGACCCACTATGAGAGAGATAGCAAGGAGGGCTATCATGCAGTAAGCTGCGATGGTAAAGCCTTCGCCATTTTCTCCATAGATGTATGTGAATACCAGTCCCCAGATGGCAGAAAGACCACGTACGATGAAGAACATGAGACCCTGAGCGCCAGCGCGGAACTTGGCTGGGAATAGTTCAGACCCCCAAAGGGCATAGAATATCTGCACAGAAAGGCCGCTGTTGAGACCCCAAAGAATTACGAAAGCCCACAGTGTAGCCATGCTATTCACACCCACAGTAACGACGAGAAGCCATGTGGAAAGTGCGAAAACGAGTCCGAGTACATACACCAATCTATGGCTTGTACGGTCGAATATGCGTGAGAGTCCGAGCGTTACTACCACCACGATAAACCACTGTATGCAGTTCATCCAGTTGGAATACTCATTGCTTACGCCACCTGCTGTCTCGCAAATGCGTGGAGAGAAGAATCCCATCACGCTGGCTACGAGGTTCCAAGTGAGGTAAATGGCAGCAAGGAAAGCTACGGTTCTTACTGCTACCTTATTGGTAAACAGTACTTTGAATGCCTGAAGCAGTCCGGTGTCCTCACCTTTTGCCTTTGATTCAGCCTTTGATGCTTCAAACTCAGCACTCTCTTCCAGTTGGCGTTGCAGATTCCATGCTATGAAAGCAATGATGAAGAGGGTGAAGAATACTACCCTTGAGCTGAATACATTGACCTCGGAGATATTGCTCATGTCGGCTCCGCAGAGAGCTGCAGCGCTCTGAACCCATCCGAAAAGCATGCCCCCAGGAGCGAAAAACATACCCATCAGGAGGATAATCATAGGGCCCACAGCCCATGACATCTGCGAGATACAGATGTTACGTCCGCGGTTATTGACTTCAGAACTCTCAGAGATGTAAGTCCAAGAGGCAGGAACACCAATACCTACAGATATGCCAGTGATGAGGAAACCAGCGAGAAGCATAGGGAAATTCATGGCAAGCATCACGATTACTACGCCAAGCATATAGACGAGGAGATTGTATGTGAAGATAAACTTACGTCCGAACTTGTCAGCGAGGAAGCCGCCGATGATAGCTCCTATGGCAGCGCCGAGAGCGTTGGCGCTGAGTGCATTGATCCATCCGAGGTGCATCTCTGTGAGTCCGAGATACTCCTTCCAGAGAGTGATGCCACTACCACCTGCTACGATGGCTCCGGCATCAAGATAATTATTGAGAGATACCGCAATGGTACTTTTCAATGAACTTGTCTTACTCATCTTATTATATAATATGTAAAGAATGAAAAGTGAATAGAGAAAACATAGCAATGTTTCTCAATATGGCAAGGCCTATGCTTACAAACATCCTGAAAGCATAATTCCATTATCCATTATTCACTTTTCATTATCTAAGTATATTATCTCTTGCTTGTTACGTCAACGACGTATTTGTCGATGTCATTGATGAAATCCTGACCTACAGGTACGTTGTTGCGTACGCAGAATTCGTCATAGACAGCCTGCCAAGGCATAGCCTTCTGCTCCTCGATGAGGGCGAGAACCTTGTAGCCTTCGCCAGCGAGTTCGAGACGAGAGATTGCCTCACTTGGCTCAAGAAGAGCGCGGAGCATGCACTTCTGTGCGGCGCGTGAACCGATAACATAAGCACCGATACGGTTGATGGAACCATCAAAGAAGTCAAGACCATAGTGTACACGGTCGAGAGCGCCGGCACGAACGATTTCAAAGAAGAGCTCCTGTGTAGGGTCATCCATGATAGTTACGTGGTCAGAGTCCCAACGTACTGGGCGTGAAACGTGGAGCATGAGTTCCTTGAGGAAAGGAAGAAGAGCAGAAACCTTGTCTGCAGGAGACTCTGTAGGGTGATAGTGACCTGTGTCGATGGTCAGAAGTTTATCGTTTTGAGCTGCATAAGCAGTGTAGAAGTCGTGTGAACCCACTGTGAATGACTCCAGACCGATACCGAATACTTTGCCTTCGATGCAGTCCTTCATCATAGGCTGCTTCTTCTCGAAGATTTCATCGAGTGACTTCTTGAGTGTGTTGCGGTAGAGAGCGTGGTTTACGCTTACGTCCTTGCATCCGTCGTGCACCCAAAGGTTCATGATACAAGGGTCATTCTGTGCCTCACCCATAGCGTTTGCGATGTCACGGCAACGCTTGGTGTGCTCCACCCAGAACTGACGTATGCCCTCATCAGGATTGGCAAGAGAGAGTGATCCTGACTTAGGATGAGAGAAAGAAGATGAATTGAAGTCGAGGAGAGTGTTGTTCTCCTTAGCCCAGTCAATCCAAGACTGGAAATATTCTACGGTAACCTCGTCGCGGTCAACTACCTTTCCCTTGAAGTCGCCGTAGATTTCGTGAAGGTTGAGGCGGTGGTTACCAGGGATAAGAGACTTTGCCTTGAGGATGTCCTGACGGAGTTCGTCGATATTGCGTGCTGCACCAGGGAAGTTGCCAGTGGACTGTATGCCGCCAGACATTGCGCCAGCCTGCACCTCGAAGCCCTTTACGTCGTCTGCCTGCCAGCAATGGAGGGAGAGGTGGAAGTCCTGAAGCTGCTTGAGTACCTTCTCTGTGTCAACACCGATTTCTGCGTAGCGCTCTTTCGCTACTTCGTAAGCTTTTGAAATAAGTTCTGCTTTCATATTAGTTTAGTTGTATAGTTAATTTGTGGATTTGTTGTCTTGTTGTTTTGATATTTGTCTGAGAGAGATGTGATTATCGCTTGTTTTTATAGACAATAAACAATAGAAACGCTCCAAACATAGAGTTGAAGCTTAGCCTTTAGCGCTTAATATCTTGAGATACTTCACGTAAGCTGCATCCCATATTTCCTTGTCAGCAGGAGAGAAGCGCTTGAGGTTGAGGCTGTTTGCTATCACTTTGCGCATATCCCAAAGGTCTTTCACTTCGCCAGCAGCCTTTGCCTGCACCATGATATTGCCGAGGGCAGTGCCTTCCTGCGGACCTGCGAGCACCTCCACGCCACATGAATTGGCAGTAAACTGATTGAGATTGTCATTGAGAGAGCCACCTCCGATGATGTGGAGCACTTCGATAGGGAAGGAAGCCATCTCTGTAAGGTAAGAGAATACCTGACGATAGCGGAGCGCAAGGGAGTCGAATATGCAACGGCATATCTCTGCATAGCCCTGTGGGACGTGCTGATTGGTCTCCTTACAGTAAGTCTGAATAGCGTCAATCATAGAAGACGGATTTGCGAAGCAAGCGTCATCAGGATTGATAATGCTCTGGAATGCAGGTTGCTTCATAGCCTCTGCGATAAGTTCTGGATGGGATTTTGGAGCGTCAGTCCATTCCTTGCGGCAACGTTCGTAGAGCCACATTCCGCAGATATTCTTGAGGAAGCGGGTCGTGCCCTCTATTCCGCCTTCGTTTGTGAAGTTTCTTTCGTAAGAGATATGATTGATGATAGCCTTCTTTGTCTCTATTCCCATCAGCGACCATGTGCCAGAAGAGAGGTAAGCGAACTTCTCATTCTTTGCAGGAACGGCAGCTACGGCAGAGCCCGTGTCGTGTCCAGCCACTGCAATGACAGGAGAGAGAAAGTATATGACG
>OQVQ01000232.1_pt1 | contig 26944 bp, 16 predicted proteins | sample 1691491 | NCBI WGS metagenome assembly OQVQ01 (sample SAMN03418252, study PRJEB22391) | human gut metagenome | biome: human-gut; feature: organic feature; material: feces | host: Homo sapiens | place: Tanzania | collected 2013-01
CAACTTATTCAGTACAAGACATATAGATGGGCGTTTGAATACAAATAAATTAGATTATGAAGAAAAAGAAAATACTTTTTGTATGCCTGTATTTCTATCCTGAAACATTTCGTGGAAACGATATAGCCTTTCATTTAGCTGAAGAGGGGCATGATGTGCATGTTGTGACAGGTATTCCCAATTATCCCAAAGGAAAGTTTTTTACTGGATATGGCCTTTTCAAGAAACGGCATGAAGTGATTAACGGAGTGCGTGTAACGCATTTGCCCATTATCCCTCGTGGAGAGGATAATAAAATTATGCTGATGTTCAATTATTTCAGTTTTCTTATTGTTGGATGGATATGGATGTTCTTCCATGCACTATGGCATAAATATGATATGGTATTCTGTCAGCAGCTATCGCCCGTAACGATGTCGAGTCCTGCAGTACTGTATAAGAAAATGAGGAAGGTGCCTCTTTATACCTGGGTACTTGACCTTTGGCCTGAAAGTTTGACGGCAGCAGGGGGTATTAACAATAAGTATATACTCGGCTTTTTCGATTGGTTTGTACAGAGTGAATATAAGAATTCTGACAAAATTCTTACCTCTTCAAAGAGTTTTGACAAGAACATCTTAAAGTCTGGTGCTGTAGGCGAGGCTCATGGTATGGAATGCAACATGCAAGCAGCATTGAAGACAAAGGAATACAAAAACATAAAATGGGTGATTGTTGGTGATGGTAGACGCTTAGATTGGGTTCGTACTTTCGTAAAAGACAATGGTTTGGAGGACACAGTAATAACCCTTGGACGTTTCCCGTCAGAAACAATGCCTTTGTTCTTTGAAAAGGCTGATGTCATGCTTGTTTCCTTGACTGATTCTCCTTTATTCAATATGTATTCGCCTGCTAAGATAGCTTCTTATATGGCAGCTGAACGTCCTATTATAGCCGTACTAAATGGTGAAGGTGGCGAAGTCATAAAGGCTGCTGAATGTGGATGGAATGTTAATGCTGGAGATGCGGATAGCTTGGCAGAACTTGTGATAAGCTTGTCTAATGCTGATAAGCAGGAATTGATTGATAAGGGGCGTAAGGGTAAGGAATACTATGACAATTTCTTCACAAAGGAAAAATGTTTGAAGAAGTTGGATGATATAATGGGCTTGTAGTTTAGCTATATTTATTATTGTCATGTCGTTATATAATTAAATACGATGCTTCCATTTTTTATCACAACATTTTTGTTTTTTGTTTTTACCATTTTATTTCTTACAAAACCCACTTGGCTTGTAAGAAAAATGCCATGGATTTGGAAAAATATTGGAAATCCCATATTTCAGTATTTTTTCGTAATATTGCACCCAAAATAACATTAAAGACTATTGATATGAAACGAATCTTTATTTCAATGACAGGTATCATCACTTGTATGAACCTGATGGCACAAACTCCAGTCAGTTTTTATCCTCAGGAGAATGACCAGGACATCAACATAGATACACATCTGGTCATCGTGTTTGACCAGACTGTAAAGACTGGCAGCAAGGGCATAATCACTGTTACGGACAAGACAACTCGAAAGGTGGTTGATAGAATCGACATGAGCATTCCGGCGGGACCAACCGAAGGACAGCCCAAGAATCCAAATGCAGTCTATACTCCCGTTCCCTATATATATAAGGTGGAGAATGTAACCAATCGCAATACCCGTCCTGGAACTCCATCAGGTGCTGCCAAGGAAGACAAGCGCAAGTATCAGAAGACCATCATTGGTGGATTCTCTGATGCCTTTCACTTCTATCCTGTCATCTGTCATGGTAATAAGGCTACTGTTTATTTGCATAACAACATGCTGGAGTACGGACATGAGTATGAAATCAAGATTAGCAAGGGTGTTATAGAAGGATGGAATGGCAAGAAGTCATGGACGTTTAGGACTAAGAAAAACGCCCCTTCTGCAGATTTGCGTCATATCGTTGTGGCAGCTGATGGCAGCGGAGACTTCTCCACTCTGCAAGGTGCCATGGATTGGATACCAGACTCATTGCCTTCTGAAGCCAGCAGGAAAAAGGTCTTCGTGAAGAATGGAGATTATGAAGAGTTGGTTTATTTCCGCAATAAGCGATTTGTAACTATCCAGGGAGAATCCATGGATGGGGTAGTGGTACATTACCCCAATAACGAGGTGTTCAATCCTCACCCGGTTGATATCAAGACCAATGAGCAGAAAGGAACATTCCCTTCTCGCCGTGCAGCTGTGGCAGCAGACAACTGTGCCGACATGATTTTCAAGGATATCACCTTCAAGACGGATTGCAAGGGACAGGCTGAGGGATTCCTGCTCAATGGTGAAAGAAACTTTGCTGAGAATGTGCATGTAATCGGTGATGGTGATGCTCTTCAGGTGAATGGTTCTGCCTACTGGCTCAACTGCGTGATTGATGGAGGAGGTGACACGGTGCTGGGTAGAGGTCCATCCTATTTCAATCACTGTACCCTTTCCAGCTATGGTGCTTTCATGTGGATTAGAAATACCAGGGAGAACCATGGTAACATCTTCAATGACTGTACCTTCAAGGGATTGGGCAAGGATGCCGTGATAGTCCGCCTTCCTGACAACAAGGGCAGAAATTATCCTGATGCGGAATGCGTGCTGCTGAACTGTACGCTTGATGGTGTGCCTTCGGAAGGCTTTGGCCCCATAGATGAGTCGGCATCTACGGCAAATCTCCTGGAATTCAACAGCCATGACAAGGAAGGTAAAACTATAGATATCAGCAAGAGAAACAAGCATGTCCGTCAGCTTGATGCCATTAAGGATGCTGAGACAATCGGAAAATACTCCAATGCAAATTGGGTGTTGAATTGGTAAGGAAGGAGATTATTTATTTCACAAAAACAGATAGCTTAACATAAAAATACTAGTCTTTGCAAAGTTTGTAGCAAACGTTGCAAACTTTGCAGAAACTAAGACTTGGTACGGAGAGAGTACGGACTTGGTACGGAGCAGGTCTTGCTTTAGCATGAAAACGAATCCGTCTCCTGAACAGTCTGGTGCATCAGCATATCGTGCATAGCCAAGGCTGTTGTTCATACCAAGACATTGGTAGCGTTCCAGCCAAGCCGTTTCTGCCTCATAGATGGAACGCTGCTTACGCTTCTCACCATTGAGAATGAAAATGCGTGTGTCGTGACTAGGTACGTTGACCAACATAGTTCCCTTTGTCACTTCTTGCAGATCTTCATGCGCAAAGACATCGCGCACCTTTACCTTGCCTTCTAAATCCACATCATTCATATTGAGGACAAAGCATTGCTCATTGTCAGTAGGATTGTATATAGCCACGGCACGAGTAGTGCCATTCAGAATTTGGATATCCTTAACATAGAGATGTACTCCATTCTGCTCCTTAACTACATAAGCCTGCAAGGCAAGAGGATCCTGGTTGATGGCAATGAGTTCCTTATTCTTGAGCAGAGCCAGAGACTTGGCTGGTATAGCTGTCATATCACATCCGATGAGAAGCGGAGAACTCTGTATGCACCACATACCGAAGTGGGTACGCTCCTCGGCTTCAGACAGTCCTCGGCCAATCTCAAGCATATCCATATCATTGTAATGTCCCTCTGTGGCATAGGCTGAAAGATAACAAATATTTTTGGATTACGCAAGAAAAGGTACGATATCATGTTCCTTTTTTTAAAAATTATAGGTTCGTGATATTTTTCTTGATTATTTGCCATTAATATTGTTTTTTTTCTTATCTTTGCAGGCAAATTTCATCAAAGAAGTCATGACTATAGAAGAAGCTATCAAACAAAGACATAGTGTACGAAATTACATACACAAACCTCTTTCAAAAGAGATTGTAGAAATACTCGAAGAAAAGATTAGTGAATGCAACGAAAAGGGTAGGCTGCATATACAGCTCGTAACTCAGGAAACGAAGGCCTTCACCGGTATCATGTCATATGGAAAATTCCATGGCGTGGAGAACTATCTCGTAATGGCAGGCAAAAAGGCTGATGATCTTGATGAGCGTATTGGTTATTACGGCGAGCAGCTTGTGTTGCTTGCTCAAACCTTAGGGCTCAATACCTGCTGGGTTGGATTAAGTTATAGAAAGGTGAAGGAAGCCTACCATATTGAAGAAGGGGAGAAGTTGACATGCATGATTGCCTTAGGATATGGCGAGACGCAAGGTGTCAGTCACAAGATCAAGACCATTGAACAAGTGAGCAATGCAACCGCCGATTCTCCTTCATGGTTTAAAAAGGGCGTGGAAGCTGCTCTTCTAGCTCCTACAGCCATCAATCAGCAGAAGTTCTCGTTCCTCCTTCAAACCCAGAAAAGCCCAGGAGTCGGAGCCAAAGCTAAAGTTCTTGCCAAGAAAGGCTTCTCGATGGTAGGATATACCAAAATGGATCTCGGCATTGCCAAGCTTCACTTTGAAATTGGAGCAGGAACAGAGAACTTTGAGTGGGAGTAGGGAAGGATGAGAGACTTCACGGAAATATGGCAACTCCAAGATACCATAATCACCGCAGTCAATGCATGTGGTCATGGTATCTGGGATTTGCATGAGACAAGTGATGGGTTCCATTTGGAGCTTAGAGAACATTTGGGTGAAGATGAAATCAGCAATCTCTGCTGTCAGCTTCCGCTTTCTGCAGATTATGACGGTGAAGGCAAAAACGGTTCAGTGCTGAGATTAAATATATGTTAGATATATTCTGAGCAACCAGCTAACTACTCATGAAGAATTGGCATCCTTCAGTTACGAAGGTTTTGAATATGCACCAGAATTAGGAGAAGCAGCTTTTCCTCACTTCATTCGTTGAAATAGAAAAAAATAGTACTTTTTCATAAAAAAACGAATGATATATTGAATCTTTTTTGTAACTTTGCATCCATTAGGGAGATATGTACTGGCAGAGATAAACGGACAGACACATAACTTGCTGGACAACTCCACAAATAGCCAGCAGGCATTACTAAGTGGAACAAGCATTAAAGAATTGTATTATGACAGAAGATATTTTTAAAGACCTGTGTCTTTGTGGCGAGACCACGAAAGTACAATTTAAGGAAGCATTTACTTCACAAAAGGAAATAGCAAAGGAGATGATTGCCTTTGCCAATACCAAAGGTGGAGTAATCCTCTTTGGTGTGGAAGACAAATGTGGCAAACTTGTTGGACTGTCATACAAAGAAATTCAGGTGATCAGTCGTGAACTTGGCAATGCTGCCAATGAACAAGTGCGTCCAACCATCTACATAGAAACGGAGGTTGTGCGCGTGGAAGAAAAGCATTTCCTGATATGTTCTGTCGAGGAAGGCAAAAACAAACCTTACAAGAATCTCAATGGGGAAATATGGGTGAAACAAGGAGCCGATAAACGCCGCATAACAGAGAACTCTGAGATTCTTGCCCTGTTTCAAGATTCAGGCAGCTATCAGCCAGATGCTGTAGGTGTGAATGGTACGACATTTGATGATCTTGACCGCTACGCCATTGACGAGTACCTTCAGAAGGTTTATGCCACGACATTAGACGGATTTGGAGGTAAGGCAGAACAGGTGTTAAAGAATATACATATTCTTAACCATCATGGCGTACCGACACTTGCCGGCTATCTGTTTTTCGCTAAACACCCAGAGTACAATTGTCCAACTTGCATGGTAAAAGCCGTATCATTCTTCGGGAATGACCTCGCAGGTACACAATATCGTGACTCTAAAGAAATATTGGGCAATATGCCACAGCTTTACGATAAGAGTATGGCTTTTCTTAAAGCTAATCTGCACAATGTACAGGAAGAGGGTGCTTCATTCAATACGTTAGGCAAGCTGGAGATAACGGAAGAAGTTCTGGAAGAAGTTGTTCAAAATGCGCTGGTGCATCGTGATCTGCTTCGTCCTGCTCCCATCCGCCTTTTCGTCTTTGACAACAGAGTGGAGGTTATCAGTCCTGGAGCTTTGGCTGGCGGACTAACAGAAGAGGATATACGCAATGGTAAAACATATCAACGTAATCCATATATGGCCACCTTTGCCACCAATGCCTTATATTATAAAGGTATTGGGTCTGGCATCGTGCGTATTCTTGCAGAATATCCGGAAATACAGCTAGAGAATGATGACAGTGCTAAAGAGTTTAAGGTGATTATTGAGAGGACTATCCAAAAGAGCGATGTTACTACCCAAAAGGAGGCTTTAAAGGATAGTGATACTATCCAAAAGAGCGATTCCACTACCCAAAAGAGTGAATCTGCTATCCAAAAGGAGGCTTTAAAGGATAGCGATACTATCCAAAAGAGCGATTCTACTATCCAAAAGAATTTGGATCCGTCGCAGGTGAGAGTCTTGAATTTCTTTAGAGAACACCCTAAAGCAACCATAGACGAAATGGTTGCAGAATTAAACGGTCTCTCGCTGGGTGGAGTAAAATTCATTATAGCAAAATTACAGAAGAAAGGCTTGCTGAAACGTGTAGGCGGAAGAAAACACGGAGAGTGGAAGGTATTAGTTTAGAAACGGGTAGTTCAACATATACTCGTAACTTCTCCCTATTTTCATTTTCTAAGGACCATTATGATAAATAGGCAGGAAGCCAGGCATTGGTAATTATCCAAAAGAAAAAGGCAGTTATAAGCATCTTCCAGAATGCTTACAACTGCCTTTCATATTTATTATATATGGAAACTAGTCTGCCAGTTCCGTTCCCAGGTATTCCCCTTTTCTGGTAGCCGGAACACCATATTTCATCCAGGCAGGTTCAGCATCGCCCTTCATGTAATGATCGAAGAACTGTTGCAATCGGATGCTCAAATCCTTGCAGTTTCTACGCTCTACCAGGTTATGCTCCTCCTTATTATATTGCAACATCCAGACTTTCTTGCCCAATCTGCGCAAAGCCATGAAATATTCGATGCCCTGATACCAAGGCACAGCTCCATCTTTGTCATTGTGCATGATGAGCAGCGGTGTAGTTACCTGGTCTGCCTTGAAGAGAGGTGAATTCTCAAGATAGAGATCCAGACCACCCTTATTCCAGAGCGTTGTACCGATTCGACTCTGGCCGTGCTCATATTGCATCTGGCGACAAACACCAGAGCCCCAACGGATTCCTCCGTAGGCTGAAGTCATGTTGCTGACTGGTGCACCTGCACCTGCTGCACAGAAGAGATTGGTGCGGGTTACGAGATAGGCAGTCTGATAACCTCCCCAACTCTGTCCCTGTATAGCCATCTTGGTACTATCAACAAACTGGAATTGCTGGCACATCGACTTGGCACCTGATACGATACAATTGTATGCACTTTCACCAGGATGGCCCACCTTGTAGACAATATCTGGTACAAAGACCACATAGCCACGGCTACAATAGAACGGAATATTCACTGTAGAACGGCTTGGACGTGGTTCTATATAGTTGTACAGAGTCTCCGAACGCTTTTCGTAGAAGTAAATCATCATAGGGTACTTCTTTGTAGGGTCCAGATTCTCTGGAACATAGAGCAGACCGTCGAGCGGTGTACCGTCATACGCATTCCAATGAACCAGCTGGGCATGTCCCCAGGAATATTTGTTCATCTGCGGATTGATATTGCTGATACATTTCTCATTTCCGAATTCAGCATCAGCCAGATGCATATTCTCAGCAATACCAAAGTTGCCCTTTTCGTATGCAATGACGTTGGCATTTTCTGCCTTGTAGACACTGGAATAAGCGAAAGTATCCAACACATTGACGAGAAGTGAATGACTATCGGCAATATTCACTGTGGCAAAACCATTACGCTTGGTTTGCTCGTCAAAGGCTGTCATATAAAGCTTTGCATCATTGCTGACTGCTTCTTTTTCATCCCAGAACTCATGACGTTCCTGTGGATGATAACTGTAGTTCTTATGTCTGAACTGCAGACATTTGGCTCTCCCTACCCCATTGGTAAGATTCACGAATCCATTTCCATCAGGGTTCAACTTCCAGATATCATATCGGTCATTGATGAGCACACTTTTATCTCCTTCCGTCCATAGCGGCTTTCTGTCGTATGGTTCCGGATAGTTAGGATGATCATCATCCTCCGTATAGAAGTTGGCTCCCGTTGGTCGGGTCAGATTGACGGTTGTACCCTTCTCTACATTATATGTATAGTATGCAGAGTCATTGGCATTATACCATATCAGATATTTACCGTCAGGAGATGCCTGAGCACGGGTATTCACCTTGGTGGCAACCTGTTTGCGCTCTCCGGTCAGCATATTTACCAGTGCTATGTCCGTATTGTCATTATCATCCCATTGCGACTCTATATAATAAGGTGTACGGTCTTGTGACAATGCCCATTCACCGTTACCTTCATTCATCAGGGTTATTCTATCCCACATAGCAGTGGTAAGCGGTATGATTTCATGAGGATTACTGAGATGAATCACGGCTTCATAAACCTTCTTTTTGTCTTTTGCCAGATTAACCAGTTGCTGTGGCTGAATCTGGTAATCCTTGTAATTCCAGATGTCCAGCTGGGCTGTCTCTGCCTCAATGATCGCAGTATCCTTAGGTGCTCTGTATGGAGCTACACCTAACAGGATGCGCTTGCCATCCTGCGAAAACTCCGGTGCGGAATTCTCATTCAATGACCAGTTGGCAGGCAAGTTTTTGCTATAGTCCTGAGGGATGATTTCGCTTGACTGGTGATTATTGACATAGAATAGCGAACAGTGCTTGTTACCGGTAGTGGTGGTATCTGTAGAAGCCAGGAATACCAACTGCTTGCCATCAAGACTGAATTGCGCTCCGCCATAATACTTCTTGTCATTGGAAAGAAGTACAGAATTCATGGTTGCCAGGTCATACAAGGTAGCAGAACCTTTCAGTTTCTTATTCTTCTTGTCAGGATTAACCATTACGGCCAGTTGACTGGCATCCTGATTCATTTCATAGCTATCCACATTCTTGATGAAGGTCTTCTTACCGGTAAGTGTATTCACTACCACCAGGATATTACCGTCCTTCTTGTCCTTGGCAGCCTTTTTCTTGTTCTTATTAGGAGCCTTCGATTGGATATAGGCGATAAAGTGATGATTCTCTACACCCGTCTTCATCGATTTAATCAGCTCAAATTTCTGTATGCTCATCTCTGAAAGATTTACCAGAGCTAGTGAATCCTTCGGCATCTTGTCCTTAGGAGTTTTCTTGTTGCGAGCCTTTCGAATCTTGGAAAAAGGAGCCTTGATCAGCAGACTTGCCGTTGTATTATCCTTGGCTATCTTTGCCTTATATCCACGAGCCACGGTTAGCTCCCTACCATCGCTCAGGCGACGGATAATCAGCTTACCGTTACCCTCCTGAGGGTTCACCTCGTAAAGGAGATACTTACCATCAGAAGTGAGTTGGGTATTGGCTATACTCTTCCACCCATCATAGACCGTATGGTCTAATGGGATTTTCTGTGCATTTGCTGTCAACAGACTAGCTGACAGCAATAATAACATCAAACATTTTTTCATACTAGGTATTATTTTAATTTCAGTTTGTAGACATCGTATAATAAAATAGGGTTAAAGATAAGATGCCCATTCATAATGCCACCTTATACTTTAACCCATAACGATGAGATTTATTGTATTTTTTCCTTCATTTTTCTGAAGATTCCTTTATTCCTCAGGACTTGAAATCTCTGTGTTGTAGTCGATTTCCTTGTTAGGAATAGACCATGTCCAACCATTATTGTCCTCAGGATTGATGGTTACAGCAAATGTTGCATGGAAACTACCACCTTGGGCTGCAGAGTGACGGACAATAGGAAGTCCCCAGCGCTTGTAGTTGAACCAGTCACGACCCTCACCAAACATTTCGATGCGGTAGTAAAGGCGAACTTCATCAAGCAGGTCATTGCCGGTCTTGGTACAGGTATATTCCGGATTGCGTCCTGAACCTGCATTCAATTCCACCAAAAGCTTCTGTGCTTCTGCCTCCTTATTGAGGTGGCAGTCAGCTTCAGCCTCAATAAGATACATCTCTGCAGCACGGAAGATGGCAAATTCACCTACACCAGGCTGAGCCTTCGCCAGCTGCTTGAAAGACATATACGCAAAGATTTTGGTAGAGCTAAAAAGTTTGCTGCCATACTCAGACTTGGCTCTTGCAGATAAGGCTTTACCTGCAGCACCATTTGAAGCAGTATAAGGATCTGTCTTTGGATCGAGGAACATAGAGCGGCGTACATCGGTCTCAGGAATCTGATTAAACAGTTCCTTGCTGATAGCCACAGGATAGTTACGGCTAGCACCTGCACCTGAGTTAGAAGCCTCGTATGCAAAGTACTGATAGTAGTAGAGAGTCTCTTCCTCAGTACTGTATACATCCCAAATCCATTCGCCATTATCTGTATTGAATCCACCGTCCACATATTCAGAATTGCTCATCAGAGAATAACCCTTACGTGCCAAAGGAGCATACTTGGCTGCAGTTGTCCAGTCTTCACGGTTCAGTGCTGCCTTGGCATAAACTGCGTATGTAGCATTCAGATTAGGCAAATACTTTTCGCTTTTGCCACGATCCAAACCAGACTTGCCATACAATTCGATTGCTTCGTCCAAATCCTGGTAAATCTGAGCATAACATTCACCGAGAGTAGATGTTGGCATCTCGGTTTTAGACTCGTCCAGACGAAGTACGACACCTCGTGAACTGCCATTTCCGCTGTCCTTCCATCTCTTGGAATAGAGCTGTACCAGCTGTGAGTAAGCGTAAGCACGGAAGGTAAGAGCCTGAGCCTTCAGGAAAGCCTTCTCCTGCTCTGTGCCGGTTGCATTGTCTACACGGCAGATGACGGTATTGGCATTACCGATGATTTTATAGTAGTAGTACCAAGGATAATAATCGTAAATACTGCTAGCCATCTGCAGGTATTGGCTATTCATGATAACCTTCCAACCAGTCATGTTACTCTTCTGGTAGTCATTGCCTGGATAGTTACCGTACCAGGTGCGGATAGTTCCCTCACCATTGAATCCCTGGCTTCCCAAATACTGGTGGGTCATCATTCTTGACAGACCGTTGACAGCCAGTTTCACATTTTCGGTTGTCTCAAAGATAGTTTCTGTACTGGTTGATGAGTTTGGCTTCAAATCCAAATAGTCTGAGCTGCATGATGTGGTGAAAAACAACGCACATGCAGATAATATGATTAATGATTTTCTCATTGTCTTCTGTAATTTAATGTTCGTGTTTTAGAATTTAACATCCACACCGATAGTAAATACGCGTGGGGTAACCAGATAGTTATACTGGTATCCGTTGAAGCTCTGCTGTGGGTTCATACCTCTGCGCTTGGTGCATGTGAATGCATTTTCGCAAGAAAGGTTCAAGCGGATAGACTCCAAAGTGAGCGCATTGACCCATGCCTTCGGCAAGCTGTAGCTCATGTTGATATTCTTCAATACCAGATAGCTGGCATCTGTGAGCCATCTTGAAGATGTGGCATTGTTGGTACTGGTCATGCTGCTGTTGATCTGAGGAATACCACCATACCAGATACGGTCCTGAGAATCCTCGGTCATACCACTTGGAATTTCACTCCATGATTTCAGGATATCCTTGTGATAGTTACTTGGAGTTGTTCCAGTACTCATCAAGCTGCTATAAACAGCGTCATAAACCTTACCACCGATAGAATAGGTGAACATCAGAGACAATGACAAATCCTTATATCTTACAGAAGGAGCGAAACTACCATATACCTTAGGGATGGCAGAACCATGATACTCCTTGAGTGCATAAGATGTATTGTTGACATAATATTCGTTGCCAATCTGGGTTACATACTTGCTGATATCGTTACCATCTGCATTACCTACGGTCTGACCGTCTGCTGTAGTTACATGGTAATTCTCCAGGTTTGCCTTATAGAGTGAGTTACCAGTCATCTGGTCTACACCAACGTATGTATAAGTAAAGAACTCATAACGGCTCTTGCCCTCGGCAATCTTGTAAATACCAGAGATGATGCCATCCTTGTCCTGCTCAGGCAACTCTACAATCTTGTTCTTGATGAAAGAAGCATTGGCAGAGAGGTTGACGGTCCAGTCCTTGTTCTTGAAGATATCTACATCTGTGTTGATTTCGAAACCACGGTTAGAGATGGTACCCATATTCTCTGTGATGGTTGCCTCTGCAGAACTTGAAGATGTAGCACCGGCAGAGAGTGGCAGATAAACATTGAAGAGAAGGTCCTTGTTACGCTTGTCGAAATACTCTGCACTGATGTTCCAACGATTGAAGAGACGGGCATCCACACCGATACCGAATGATGCACCTGTCTCCCACTTCAACTTGGTGTTGGCAAGCTGAGAAAGATAGTAAGCACCCGTGTTATGGTTCTGCTTAGAATCATAGAGAGCCATGTATGAATAGTAACCCGCACCGGCATCATTACCTACAAGACCATAGTCGGCACGCAATTTCAGATTGTTAACCCAAGTGATTGGCTTCATGAAGTCTTCCTTGGTTACTACCCAGCTGGCACCGATACTACCGAAGTTACCCCAACGGCTTTCCTTGGCAAAGCGTGAAGAACCATCTCTACGGAAAGAAGCTTCTACATTATATTTCTCCTGATAGTCGTAACGTACTCGACCCAGATAACTCTCTGTGCGATAACGGTTGCTATATCCAGAACCGTTGGTCAGGTTGGTAAAGTTATCCAGATTGTCCTGGCCTGCAAAAGTCTGGTTGGTCTTATAGATATATGTATAGTCATAGAAATAACTATAGTTCTCATGACCGAGCAATACGCCTACTGTATGATTGCCAAATGTATGGTTCCAGTTCAACTGCTGCTGGAATGTATAGTTCTTATAACGGTAGATAGAACGGCTAGTACGTCCGTTATTACCCTTACCATCACCAATGAGTGCACTGTTGTAGGTACGGTTCTCATTGTTGCGTACGTTCAATTCTCCCTTTACGGTGAAAGTGAAGTCGTTCAGGAACTTCAAGTCCATGTAGGCAGAACTCTGGATGGTATTACGGAAACTCTTGTTTTCGTTCAACTCGTTCTCCCAGATGACATGACGGTCCTGATACTGGTTACGGGTAAGAACAGGGTTGCCGTTCTCGTCAGTATATGAACCGGAATCATACTGCTTGTTACCGAAAGAATCAAGCTGGTATGAACCGTCAACATTGTGCAAATGTACTGGATAGATAGGCGCAATATCGCGACAGAACATAAAGGCATTCGTATAAGAAGCCGAACTGTTACCATTGGTAAAGTTGGTCTTCTGATGACTGCCAGAAATGGTGAAACCAGTATTAAACCACTTCTTTGGACGGAAGTTCATAGCTGCACGACCCGTCAGACGGTCAAAGTCTGAGTTGGTAACATAACCCTTCTCATTCAGATAACCAACAGAGAAGTAATAATCGCTCTTGGCAGAAGCCTGGCTTCCGCTGAAGTTGTATTCCTGGCGATAACCGTCACGAATGGCATTGTCATACCAGTCGAGGTCATCTGCATATCCATCCAGAATCTGAGCATCAGAAACAAGCTTACCATTAGCATCAAAAAGCTGGTCATCAGCCTTGTTGTAAATATTAAGGTATAACTCATCATTGATGAGATTCTTGCTTGCATAAGCATTAGCTGTAGCCTGATCATCACCAGCAGAGATACGTGAGTTACGGAGATTCAACCAGCTGGTTTCCATAAACTCTTTGGCATTCAATACCTTGTATTCCTTGATACCACGAGAATAGGTACCCTGGTTTACCTTGAGGTTGAAAGCCATCTTTTCGCCCTTACCACGCTTTGTGGTAATCAGGATGACACCATTTGAAGCACGGTTACCATAGAGGGCACAAGAAGCGGCGTCCTTCAATACAGTAATACTCTCGATATCATTTGAGTTCAAATCAGAGATGTTACCACCGAAAGGAACTCCATCCAAAACGTAAAGCGGAGTGGCAGAACCGTTTACTGTTCCGAAACCACGGATACGGATAGATGGTTCCTCACCTGGCTGACCGTATGTACTGTTGATTTGAACACCGGAAGTGGTACCTTCCAAGGCAGAAGTTACGCTGGAAACAGGACGAACCTCAATCTGTTTGCTGTCTACCTGTGTGACAGCACCGGTAAGAGTAGATTTTTTAGCGGCACCATAAGCTACCTGAACAACGACTTCATCGAGCGACTTAGAGTCTGAAGTCAGATAAATTTTCATGTTTTCTCCAGCTTTCACGGTCTTGGTCTGCATACCGATGTATGTAACGACCAATGTCGCTCCCTTTTTTACATTCTCCAAACGGAACTTTCCATCGATATCAGTTGCGGCACCCATTTTAGTACCCTGAATTTTGATGGAAGCACCAATAATTGGTGAATCATCTTCACTGGAAAATACGGTTCCTGAGACCGTTGATTGTGCCAAAGCCTTTCCGCCAAACAATAGGCAGAACACAGCTATCAGCATCACCGATAGTTTTCTTTCCATAATGTCTCTCTCTTATAAATTAATTATACTTAAAAATATCGCTGCAAAATTAATTTATTTTTAGTATATTTCCAAATATTTTTCTCAAAAAGTTCAAAGCAAAGCTAATTTTTAACATTTTAACACCAAAGCGATCCATAAAATTCGAAACTATTAGCATAAAGGGGTAATAATACTTCTATTCACAACATCTTGAAAATTCACTTGATTGCACAAAAAAGCGATTCCTGCAGAGTAAATGCAAGAATCGCTCTTTTTTGTCTTATCATTTATTTAATACGCATTCTTATCTGGGAAGATGATGCTCTTGGCTGTCAGGAAGATAATCTTGATGTCGAGCCAGAACGACCAGTTCTCGATATACCAGATGTCTCGGCGGATACGCTCCTCCATCTGCCATAACTCCTTGGTCTCACCTCGGAATCCTGTAACCTGTGCCCAACCGGTGATGCCTGGCTTGGAGAAATGGCGAACCATATACTTGTCTATCAAACTGCCATATACCTCAGTATGATGCAACATGTGAGGACGAGGACCCACGATACTCATATCGCCCTTCAGGACATTGATAAACTGAGGGAACTCATCGATGTTCGTCTTTCGCATGAAGTTGCCGAAAGCAAACTTTCTTGGGTCATCCTTGGTAGCCTGCGCCTTGTCTGCATCCTTATTCACATGCATGGAACGGAACTTCAGACAGTAGAAAGTATCACCATTCAAACCGGTTCTTGCCTGCTTGAAGAAGATAGGTCCCGGACTCTGGGTCTTGATGATGAGAGCAATGATAGGGATGAACGGCAGAACGCAAAGACAGATAAGACCACTCACCACGACATCGAAAGCTCGCTTGACAATACGGTTAGAAACAAGAGTCAACGGCTCCTTGTGATTGGAATATACCGTTCTGCCCATGAAATTCTGGGCATCCAGATGCAATTTATACTCACCAAAGACACGAGGCAGATAATAGAAATGGATCACGTTCTTGTCACAGAACTGCATAATCTTCACAATGCGTTCAGAATCATTATGTGACAGACAACAGAACACCTCATCGATTTTATTTGGCAAACCATTAATGGTATCGTTAAGAGTAGAAGATATGATGCCGTTAAGATCCTTAAGGCTGCCTATTTTCTTCAAGCCTTCTGGAGCCTTGGCTATTTCGGCATCAGCATAATAGCCTTTGACGATATAACCTGCAGAAGGATCCTCTGTCATTGTCTTATACATTTCACTGATAGCGGGGTCGTTACCCACGAAAACCACCGTACGACTGTTACGCCCTCTGGCACGATAGTATTTCAGTATTTTGAGTTCACAAAGTCTTGAAAGAATCAGGAAAAAGTAAAATGATACGCCGAAGATAGCAGCAAAAGAGAACATCTGACCTCCATGACTGAGCAGTCTTACGAAGACAAAGAACAGAAATACGGTCGATACCGCCAGGCATAATGTACGTTTCAAAACCTGGAGGAAACCTATCTTTCTTACATGAATGATAGTTGAATAGTTGTACTCACTTAGGAACAAGGCAACATTGGCAACGAAAAACGTTATCTTCGTTGCAGTATCGAAATAATCAGGGGTAATCTGCGTTCCATACTCAGTATAGACAAGTAACAGACAATTTAGGATAACGAAATCGGTACAAGTTACCAAACGTCTCACCAGTACGTTTCCTCTGTAGTTATTGTTTATCATATATGCATTATTATTATAGTTCTTACCAGATATCTTCTTCAAGAGACAAATTTGTTCTTAAACGGAGCAAAGATAATAATAAATGTCGAACGAACAAAATATTTTGGAGAAAAAATGCATTTTGAAACAAAATGAACCAAAAAAATCACATTACTATAGTATTTTTCTATACAATTTACAGGCATTGAGACAGAAAGACCGCCCTATCCTGCCAAAATTTCCTCTTCGTCATTCAGAAATGAGGGCGTTAGGGGAAATGGAGTGTTTCTGAATTTCTGAAGCTGAACTTATAGGTTTCACATCTTTGATATACAGCGCGATCAAGAAAGAATATAAAGAAATGATATACAGATAGTTAATACATGTATTTAACACGTATTTAACGCAGGGTTTTTTCAATATTCATATTCAGAGTTCAGTCTTTCAGCACTAAAGTTCAGGATTTTGACCGCAAGTATCTTACTTTCGGTTGTAAGTATCTTACTTTTGCCCAGTAAGTATCATACTTATGCCCCGTAAGTATCTTACTTTTGAAAGACAAGTATCTTGCTTAAGCTGTTAAAGAGATACACCAAGTATGAGAAAGTATGAGAAAGTATGAGAAAGTGTGAGAAAGTATGAGAAAGTGTGAGAAAGTATGAGCAAGTATGAAGTGCCGATTCCAGATTTTGTATCTTTGCAGCATCATTCAGAGTGAGGGGATTGATGTAGACAGAGAATGCTTGGAGATGAGGACAGAATAAAAAAATCCTGAGCAATCAGCTGATGCCCAGGATTTAATAATTCATTAATGCCTATTATTTCTTAGCCTTGATTACAAAGCTGAAGTTGCGGTCTTGATAGTGCATGCGATACTTATCCATTGGTTTTGAACCCCAGCTGTCGATACAGCCCAAACCGTACTGACGCTGCTGGATGTGCAACTGAACCAAGCCCTTTTCTACCAGGTCGCCACTGTGCTGGCCCCAGGCATGATTCTTCTCGATGCCTGCATCCAAATCCTCTACCAGGTAAGGAATGGCACTGCACTCCATAGGTGCATACCCCTCGAAGGTGATTCCCTTGCCGGTGGTTGGATTGAAGATAGAGAAGTAACGGATGTCGGTATGGTTACCACTCTCCTGTGGACGAACGTATGGATAATACTCATCCTTTACGTCAGCCTCGTACTTTCCGATGAAAGAGGAAGAATGACGGTCGATGTAGTTCTCCTCAGGACCTCTACCGTAGTACTCCAACTTAGAGAAGGCTGCTGGCATCTGCAACTGCATACCATAACGGAACAAGTCGGCCACCTTAGCTTCCTTATCGGTTGTCATCTTCTCAGTAACAGCTACTTCACCCTCTGAATTGATGCGGTAACGGAGTTCCAGCTGTGCCTTAACCTCAGGCATATCGAAGATTGCAGTAAGAACCACGCTGTCCTGACTCTCACTCTTATCGAATGACTTCAGAGTCATCTGAGGGTTCTTCCATACTCTCATCTCCTTCTGCAAGGATGCGCCATAGTCGTTATCGGTAGGAGCACGCCAGAACTCTGGAGTCATGCTCTCACGGAACTTCAACATTGGTTCACCATCTACATCGAGATAATCAATCATACCGGTCAGCTTACCTACAGTAACCGACATGCGCTTGGCTGTAACCTTTACATAGGAATTGGTCTCTTCTACCTCCAGGTTGCTGGCGGTCTGAACCTTAGCCTTACCCTTCTTGGCAGGAGCTGCTTCAGCGATAGGTGTATCAACATTGTCAAACTCATAACCGTTGATGACAAACTGCTGACGGGCCATCACCTGTCCCTTGTCAACCAAAGGCTCTGAACCATCGCTGGCAAAGGCAAAGTTGACGGTGATTTCCTCTCTGGCATGCTCTGCTTCTGCCTTGGCAACAGCCTCCTGCAAAGCATCACTCTTCACCAACTTGGTGGTCTGGGGAGCAATGCCCTTGGTTCCAGGAATCTCTACCGTAGACAGGAGAACGCCGTTGGCATAGACTGCTGCAGTAAGCTTCAGGTCGTCAATGTTCTTGAAGAAATGCTCATTATAGACATTGAAAGTACCATTAGCTGCATCCAGATCCTTGATCCATACATTCTGGAGATAGTACTGAACCTCATAAGCATGAGGATTCAAGCGACGGTCTGGAGAAATGATACCGTTACAGTTGAAGTTGTAGTCGCTGGCAGGATAACGTCCATAGTCACCACCATAGGTAAAGATTTCCTTGCCGGTGATAGGGCTCTTGTCGCGAACACCCTGGTCTACGAAGTCCCAGATATAACCACCCTGATACTTAGGATACTTGCGAATCAGATCCCAGTACTCCTTGAATCCACCCATAGAGTTACCCATTGCGTGAGCATACTCACACTGGATATATGGCTTGATGCCATTGCTCTTGCAGTAGCTTTCGCTCTCCTCGTAACCTATGTACATAGGACAGTGGATATCAGTCTTGCTGTCATATCCGCCACGCTCATACTGCACAGGGCGGGTCTTGTCGTAAGCCTTGACCCAATCGTAAGCCTTTTCAAAGTTGACGCCATAACCACACTCATTACCCAAGCTCCATACGATGATGGAAGGATGATTGATGAGCGGTTTGACATTACCCTCGTTGCGCTCGATATGAGGTACGATATACTCAGGGAACTTAGCGAGAGACTTCTCGTCATATCCCATACCATGAGATTCCAGGTTTGCCTCGGCTGTGATATACAATCCGTATTCATCGCAGAGGTCGTACCAGCGAGGATCATCAGGATAGTGACATGTACGGACAGCGTTGATGTTCAGCTGCTTCATAATCTTGATGTCCTGAATCATGCGCTCTACGCTAACGACATATCCACCATCAGGATCAATCTCATGACGGTCGGCACCCTTGACCAATATAGGCTGGCCATTCACCAGAAGCTGGGCATTCTTGATTTCCACATTGCGGAAACCTACCTTCTGAGGAATGACCTCAGATACGCCCTGCTTATTCTTCAGGGTGATGAATACCTTATACAAATTAGGAGTCTCTGCAGTCCAAGGCTTTACATTCGGAACCTTGATAGTACCCTTAGCACCTGTTGCCTGAGCTATCTGCTTGCCATCCTTGTCACATAAGGTGATGGAAACATCGCTCTTGCCTCCCTGAAGAGAAATCTGATAATCCAGAACACCATCCTTGAAGTTATTCTCAAGACCGGCATTCAGGCGGACATCAGCTGCATGAAGCTTAGGACGTGCATAGAGATACACCTCACGGGCAATACCCGTGAAGCGCCAATAGTCCTGGTCTTCAAAATAAGAACCATCGCACCAGCGCATCACCTGCATGGCAATGAGGTTCTTACCAGGCTTGAGATACTTGGAGATATTAAACTCGGCAGCCACCTTGCTGTCCTCGCTATATCCCACGTACTTGCCGTTCACCCAGAGAGTCAGGTTACTGGTGGCTGAACCTACATGGAAATAAACATCCTTGCCCTTCCAGTCTGCTGGAAGTTCGAAGGTGCGGCGATAAGAGCCGGTGTAGTTGTTGAGTTCGCTGATGTAAGGAGGATTTGGATCAAACTGGGTAGCCCATGCATAACCGATGTTCTTATAGGTACGGTCGCCATAGCCATTGAATTCGAACAATCCCGGTACAGGGAAGTCCTTCCACTGCGAATCATCATACTTGACAGCAAAGAAGTTGGCAGGACGCTTGTTGTGATCCTTCACGAAGTTGAACTTCCACATACCTTCCATGGAAAGGTAGTTGGCCGACTTCTTCTTGTCAAAGTTCTGTGCCTTATCAAGGTTCTCGTAAGCAAAGAAAGAAGCACGACGAGGCTCCCTGTTTTGCTGATTGATATTCACATTCTGCCAGCGCGACTCGCTCTGAGCCGCTACACCGCTGCTGATAGAAAGCATGGCAAGGCAAAGTGATACATTTGCGATGGTTCTGATTTTCATGATTTATTATCCGATATTAATGGAAATACTGAGTTCCAGCTACGCCGGTAAACTTCTTCTGGTTGTCCTTGCGCATTTCGAGAGTAAGGTTGCTCCACCATGATGGCCAACCGCCTACGATATTGCACAGATAAACGAACTTGACAGGATGCAAGCCCTTAGCCAATGCTACAGAGTTGTCTGAGTTGGTACCAGCCTTCACTGCACCCTCGTTGTTGATGACGAGCTTGTTATCAATCCAAACCTGCTCCATACGGGAAGAGAGATAGTAAACTCCATCCTCAGGAATATTGATGTAACCTTCTGCAATGGCTGCATAATTATTGGCACCACGCAAAGTAGCAGCATCATCAGGCTGACTTACCTTCATCTTGTTCAGATTCTCTACAGTACCGCAGTCCTGCCACTCAGCATCAGCCAATTCCAGCTGATTAACCTTCAGATAGTTACCCTTCATACGGCGCAACTGCAAACCAGCCTTTGCATCGTTGAGTTTCACTGCAGGAGCATAGGTCTGCTTTTCTACATCGATGGTCCTCACCTTGCTCATCTTGCCAGAAGGCAAAACAGTAGCAATCTTGATAGTAGCATTGCCGCTCACCTTGATAGGCTCTGTATAGACTGCAGAAGATGGAGTTGGAATAGAACCGTCCAAGGTATAAACCATCTTCATAGGACGTGATGTCTGGAATGTAACTACAGTATCCTTGGTAATCACAACCTTATCACAAGAACCGTATGGCTGCTCTGGCAATGGAATATGATAACGTACATGACGCTCGTCCAGGCGGACGCTGTTGGCATCTACACGACGTGCGAAGTCTGTGAAGTTCTTCTTCTTGGCTGGAGACCATGCAATCTCAGCAAGAGCCAGAGAACGAGGATACATCTGATACTCCATCTTGGCATTGGTGTACATATACTCTGACCAGTTGTTGCACTGGACACCGAGGATATGCTTCTCCAAGCCCAATGACTTGATGGTATCTGGCACAGGCTCATAATTATAGGTTCTTGAAAGATAAGCCGGAGCACTAGGAATAGTAACTGGCTCTATCTTATAATCACCCTGATAATGGTCGAGGTACAAACCGCCGCTACCTGGAGTCATGATGACATCATGCTTCTGGAGAGCTGCAGAAATACCACCTGATGTTCCGCGCCAAGACATGACTGTAGCATCAGGGCTCAAGCCACCTTCCAGAATTTCATCCCATCCGATGATCTTTCTGTCGTACTTAGCCAGCATCTTCTCCATGCGCTTGATGACGTAGCTTTGCAATCTTTCCTCTGCAGAGTGCTTACCGTCAGCCTGCAAGCCTTCAGCCTGAATGCGTTTCTGGCAAGTAGGGCAATTCTTCCAGCTGGTCTTAGGACACTCGTCACCACCAATGTGGAAATACTTGCCAGGGAAAAGAGGCACCACTTCGCGAACAACATCCTCCAGGAAGTTGAACATATCTTCCTTGCCAGGACACATCACGATATCCTCAACACCCCATACCATTCTAGGAGTCCACTGCTCGCCCTTGCAAGAAAGATAAGGATAAGCAGCAATGGCTGCCATCATGTGTCCAGGAAGGTCGATTTCAGGAATCACGGTGATGTAACGCTTAGCGGCATAAGCTACGATGTCCTTGATTTCATCCTGTGTATAGAAACCGCCATAGGTAGAGCCGTCACCCTGAAGGCGATAACCACCGATAGAGGTCAACTTAGGATATTTCTTGATTTCGATACGCCAGCCCTGATCCTCGGTCAGGTGGAAGTGCATGGTATTCACCTTGAACATAGACATCAGGTCGAGCTGCTTCTTTACGTTCTCTACAGTGATGAAGTGACGGCATGGATCAAGATGGAATCCGCGATAACCGAAACGTGGAGCATCCTGGATGTCACAGCACTGAGCCACCCACTTGACACCATTCACCTTGGTAGCACTCTCTACCTGTGCAGGCAACAGCTGCATGAAACTCTGCATACCATAGAAAGCACCCTTGCCTGTCTTAGCCTTGATGACTACACCCTTGGAAGTAACAGTGAGACGGTAGCCCTCTTCTGCCATCTTGAGGGATGGAGAAATCTGAATAGAGATATTGCCCTTCTTGCCACCAACGGTTACATCGTAGCCGGTAGAAGCCTTCAGCTTGTCTGCCATGTACTGAGCGATATTCTTACCGTCTGCGGTCTGGTAAGAAATCACCACCTTCTGTGGCAAAACAAACTCACCCTTCTGGATCTGGGTCTTGACAGGAACAGGAATAATATTGATATCAGCTGCAGCTGACGATGTTGGGAAAGCTCCCAACATCGCAGCGCAAGCCATCAAAGAACCTAAAAGTTGATTGATTTTTTTCATGTATATTAAATAATATTACTAGATGTAGAAATTAGAGAGGCTTATACTCTACGAATGCCTCCATAGCCTCGTAGCAAGCCAAGCCCAACTGGTCGTAAAGGGAAGCTGTAGCGCGGTTGCGGTCTTCAGCTCTCTGCCAGAACAGACGCTCGTCATTACCCAAGAAAGGAGCACTCTCCATCTGAGACTGATGCTTGAGGATAGAGTTACGCTTAGCTCTCAACTCTTCTGGGCTCAAAGGAACACACATTTCGATGTTCTCAATCTCCCACTCTGCCCATGCACCACGGTACATCCAGATGCGGCAGTCCTTCAACCACTCTGCACCTGCCTTCTTCTCCTCGTCGATAGCGGCAAGAACGGCATCAGTACACTTCTTGTGAGTTCCATGAGGGTCAGCAAGGTCACCTGCTACGTAAATCTGATGAGGTTTAACCTCCTGCAACAAAGCTCTAACTATCTCAACGTCCTTCTCTGTCATAGGCAACTTCTCAATCTTTCCACTCTCATAGAACGGCAAATCAAGGAAGTGAACGTGATCGAGAGGAATCTCATTATAGGTACAAGCTGTACGAGCCTCACCACGGCGAATCAAGCCCTTGATGGTCAGGATGTCTCTTGTATCGAAGTCGCTCTCCTTCTTCTTGGCAAAGAATGTCTTGATCTCCTTATACTTGTCAGAGATTACGCTGTCCTTAGAATCTGCGAAGAGCTGGTTGAAACCGTTGATGAAGTGCATGAATCTTGTTACTTCCTCATCACCTACTGCGATATTACCAGATGTCTCGTAAGCTACATGTACGTCATGCTTCTGCTGAACCAGACGACGGATTGTACCGCCCATAGAGATAACGTCATCATCTGGGTGAGGTGAGAATACGATGACACGCTTTGGATATGGTTTAGAACGCTCAGGACGATAGGTATCGTCTGCGTTTGGCTTACCGCCTGGCCAGCCTGTAATTGTATGCTGCAAATCGTTGAAAATCTTGATGTTTGCATTATAAGCAGAACCATAGAGAGCGAGGAGTTCGCTCAAACCGTTCTCGTTATAATCCTTATTGGTCAACTTCAGGATAGGCTTACCAATCTTCTGGCAGAGCCATACCAATGCAGAGCGAACCAACTTATCAGTCCACTGGCAAGAAGTTACGAGCCAAGGATGTTCGATGCGGGTAAGATGAGAAGCAGCACTCAGGTCGAGCACTACGTTGGCATTTGGATGAGTCTGGAGAAAAGATGCTGGCAGTGAATCTGTGATAGAATTCTCTACCACCTTCTGCATGATTTCAGCCTTTTCCTCGCCCCAGGCAGTAAGGTAGATTGCTTTGGCAGAAAGCAAGGTGGCAATACCCATGGTGAGTGAGCATGGAGGCAGGGTCTCCTTGGTCTGCTCGCTGTTTTCCATCTCTTCGCGAGAAGTATTGCCAATGAGGATAAGACGGGTCATCGACTGAATGCCCGAACCAGGCTCGTTGGCAGCGATATTACCAGAACGGCCGATACCGATAAGAGCTACGTCGAGACCTCCGAAGGTCTTGATGCGCTGCTCATAAAGACGGCAGCAATCCTGTACTGCATCCTGAGCCACGAAACCATCAAGAGAGAAAATGTTCTGCTCCTGAACGTCTACGTGACTGAGGAAACGCTCCTTCAACTGGTTGATGGTACGGAGAGAACTCTCCTGCTGGAGTGGATAATACTCATAAGCATTGAATACCACAACATTGCGGAAACTCAATGTCTTCTCCTGATAACGGCGGATGAGTTCCTCATACACAGCAGTGAGTGAAGAACCGGTTCCGAGTGCCATCACATAGAACTTGCCATCGTGCTGAGCAGCCTTGATACCTGCTGCGATGCCATCGGCAACATGACTTGCACCTTCTGCCATTGAAGCAAAGATGTCTGTACGAATCTTCTCCATTCTAGAGATTTCTGAGTATTCTACAGTCGTCTTAGGCTTGTAGAATTCAACTGGTACTTTGTTAAGTACAATTTGTGAACTTAGATTGAGCCTCATAATTTATATCTTTTAACGATTATTATTTAATATGTTTACTAGGTTTCTACTCTTCAAGATAACGTCTTGTTTATAATATTCGGATTATTTAAATTCGTTTATTTATAGCAAGAACGTTATTAAAATTTTTTATTTTGCAAAATTACATGATTTATCATACATTTCCATGTTTTTATAGTTAATAATTCTAAAATAAAAGCATTTTTATCTTTTCAGGTCGTAAAAGCCTATATAAAGTGTAGTTTTGCCCATTAATTCAACTACTTATGCCTAACTAACAAATTTGTTCTTCCTAAATAAAAAAACAAATAAACAAGCCATTATGCCTATATATATAAATAGGTATATAGACAGTGTAGACTATCAGAAACAGGGAAAAATAAAGAAAATTTAGCTATTTAAGTTTTATTAACAAGAAAAATATTGCTTGTATTTACAAAAAGACTATCTTTGCAAATAAAATTTTTAAGTTATGGTATCTGACATAATAAAATATATTAGGAAGTTAAATAAAAAGCCTTCTGTTCAGAGTAAACTGCTAGCGCATTTCATCTCTCAAGGTGCTGCCACCATTCCAGAGATGAGCAAGGCTGTAGGAGTAAGTCTGCCGACTGCCACTAGCGCCCTCAACGAACTGATGAAGGCTGGGCTGGTTACAGAGATTGGCAAGAAAGACAATTCTACTGGACGCATCCCTATGGTATACGACCTGATTCCTACCGCTGGATATTTTGTCGGAGTGAACCCAGAAATGGACTGTCTGGCTCTAGCTGCCAGCGATTTCAGCGGAAACCTAATAACAGAAAAGACAAGGGTACCTTACGTATACGAGAATACTCCTGAGAATCTGGAAAAAGTAGGAAAAATCATCAACGATTTCATCGCCTCTCTTCCTGTTTCAAAAGAAGAAATACTTCAAGTTTGCGTAAATGTAGCAGAACGCGTGAATCCTTTCGAAGGAAGAGCCTACAACATGTACACCTTCTTGAAGGAATCACTCACAGACAAGCTCACAGAGCTGATTCAGTTGCCGGTTTGCATCGAGAACGATTCAAGAAGCATGGCTTTCGCTGAATTTGTGAAGGGACGCTGCAGAGGACTGAAAGATGTCATATTTGTGAACGTATGCTGGGGATTAGGCATCGGAATTATCATGGGAGGTCAACTGTACTACGGCAAATCCGGATATTCGGGTGAGTTTGGTCACATGACAGCCTACAACAACAACATCATCTGCCACTGCGGCAAGATTGGATGTATTGAAACTGAAGTTTCGGGTAGAGCACTCAAGAGAAAGTTGACAGAGAAGATTCGGGAAGGCAAGACTTCCATCCTGTCTGACAAGGTGCTCAACAGAAAAGAAGACATCACGCTTCAAGATATTCTTGATGCGATAGCAAAAGAAGACGTGCTGAGCCTGGCTACCCTGCAACATATTGCAGACGAACTGGGCAAGCAATTGGCAGGAATCATCAATATCTTTAACCCTGAGATGCTGGTCATCGGAGGAGAAATGTCAGTCACTGGCGACTATCTGACGCTACCGGTCAACATGGGTATAAAAAAACATTCGCTCAACATCATGAACGAGGATTCTCAGATTGTTACCTCAGAACTGAAAGGTCTGGCTGGTATCACGGGAGCCTGTCTGATGGCAAGACACAGACTCTTGAGCGAAGAAAGAAAATAAATAATCTAGCTTATTAGACAAAACCAAAAGCATTAAAGATTTTACTAACTAACTTTTTATCAACTATTCATTTGACTGGAGTTGGGAGTAGCCGGTAAAACGGCTACTCCACAATTAAAAAACCAAATAGGCGGTGACAAGTTCATCTGAGCCAACTGCCAAAAGAATAAGATAAAAACAAAGTTTATACGAGAAGAAATAATTACTAACATAAAAAATTACAAACCTATGAACAAAAGAGCAAATTTGTATTTTGCAGCGCTATTGGGTGCCATGTCACCACTGAGCACTGTTACTGCATTGGCAGCTCAGAGCAATTCGGTTATTGCTAATGCTACCCAACAGCAAAACTCATGTACAGGTACAGTAAAGGATTCTTACGGTGAACCTGTTATCGGTGCTACCATCAGAATTGATGGTAAGACTGGTGGTACGATTACTGACCTTGACGGTAACTTTAGCCTTGCAAATGTAGCTAAGGGTGCTAAGATTACAATCACTTATGTAGGTTACAAACCACAGACTCTTACTTGGAACGGTACAGCTTTGAACGTTACCATGGAAGATGATTCCAACATGCTCGAAGAAACTGTTGTTATCGGTTACGGTACTGTAAAGAAGGCTGACTTGGCAGGATCTGTTGCTGTCATGGAAGGCAAGAGCTTTAAGGATCAGCCTGTTGCACGTGTTGAGGATGCCCTCAACGGACGTATGTCTGGTGTGCAGG
>OQVQ01000235.1_pt1 | contig 26821 bp, 23 predicted proteins | sample 1691491 | NCBI WGS metagenome assembly OQVQ01 (sample SAMN03418252, study PRJEB22391) | human gut metagenome | biome: human-gut; feature: organic feature; material: feces | host: Homo sapiens | place: Tanzania | collected 2013-01
TAGATATTGCAATGTAATATCTATGCTTTCGTCGTCTAATAACTATGCTTTTACCTCCCAATAACTATGCTTTTACCTCCGCCCCCCATTTTCCCCTCTTCCCAATAATAATCGTAACCAAATGCGCCCTAAAACTTACAATCTGTAACTCAAGTTTCGCAGTAGCTAACATGCTACTAATCAGTAATAAAATATCAATAAATAAAAAATAAACAAATATATTTTTTTATATTTTTTCTTTGTTTTTCTCTATTGATATTTTTTACTTCCCCACGGCAGTGGGGACTGAGGGGCATCTTTTACTTGCGAAAGTTCAGTAACATATTGATTCCATGCCAATGGATAAAGATATTCTAACGAGAAGATATAGCCTGTAGGTTGCGGACGGATTTGTCAGGGCGACAATACTAAGCCAAAAGTGTTCGATTTTTCCGATAGCAGACCTCTGCTACAAAGGCTTTGTGTAACTATTTGATTATAAACACATTGCAAAAGCATAGTTTTTAGACTGCAATAACTATGCTTTTACCCTCTAATATCTATGCTTTTACGGTGTAATAACTATGCTTTTGCAACGTGAAAGCATAGATATCGTTTTGTAATAGCATTCCTATCCCCTTTTTGTTCATTTTTTCCTTGCTCAATATGTACGGAGAAATAATATAAAAACACATTCCCTCCTTCAGAATAAAGGATAGTCTGAAGGAGGGAATTATTTATATATCCGATGTGAGTCAACTGAAATCAGTCAGCCCACGGAATTGGTTTCTTGATGCTATTACACCATCTTGAAGCCGTGATCGATAATTGTCTTATAAATCTGATCAATGTGAGCCTGGTCTCTGGTCTCAAGAGTGATGCGGAGAATACAGCTATTTACAGCAACAGAAACATTGGTGCGGTCATGATGTACGCCTACGATGTTGGCTCCGAGGTCAGCTAAGAGCTTAGCAATCTGCAGCAACTGACCTGGACGGTCGCTGATTTCGAATGAGAGAGTACACTGACGACCATTCTTTATCAGACCACGGTTGATGATACGGTTGAGACTTGTCACATCGACATTACCACCGCTGACTACGCAAACGGTCTTCTTGCCTTCGAGCTCAAGGTCGCGGAACAAAGCTGCTGCTACTGATACAGCACCTGCACCCTCAGCAATAAGCTTATGACGCTCAAGGAGGAAGAGAATTGCAGCGCAGATTTCATCCTCGGATACGGTAACGAGCTGATCTACATAATTACGCACAAGCTCGAAAGTATTCTCACCCGGCTGCTTTACTGCGATACCGTCAGCAATGGTAGAAACTGAAGGGAGACATTCGATTTCACCGTCGTTGATACTCTGTACCATACTTGCAGCACCGGCTGCCTGTACTCCGATAATCTTAATGCTTGGCTTGAGGCACTTTGCAGCAAATGCCACACCACTGATAAGACCACCGCCTCCGATAGGAACAATAATGACATCTGTAGATGGAAGGTCATTGAGAATCTCAAGACCGATAGTGCCCTGACCTGCAATAACCTGCAGATCGTCGAATGGATGAACGAATGTCTGCTTGCGCTCTTCGGTCAATTCCATAGCTCTGCGATAAGCATCATCATATACACCAGGCACAAGGCAAATCTCTGCACCATAGCTGCGAGTAGCCTCAACCTTAGAGATTGGAGCGCCCTTAGGCAGACAGATAGTGCTCTTGATACCCATACGCTGAGAAGCAAGGGCTACACCCTGAGCATGGTTGCCTGCTGAGCAAGCGATCACACCGCGTGCCTTCTCTTCTTCAGAGAGCTGGGAAATCATATAACTTGCGCCTCTAACCTTAAACGAACCAGTAACCTGGAGGTTTTCAGGCTTGATGTAAATGTCACAACCTTTCTTCATAAGAGGAGAGGCGATGAGGTCAGTTTTTCTGATTATGTCCTTTAGCACAAACGCTGCACTATAGACTTCTTTAATGTCAAGTTTTTCCATATGTTTTTCATTTTCTTTTTTGGTGATGCAAAGGTAGGCATTTATAATGAAGAAAAGAAGAATAATGGCGGGATTTTGCATTTTTTATACTTAAAATGCCCAAAAATCACATCTGCACATTGTATTGTCATGGTTTTATTTGCGTAAAAGAAAAAAACTCACTATTTTTGTATTTCTTAAAATGATACTAAATAATGAGAAGGAAAGAATATTTTGAATTCAAGCAGTTTACAGTTCATCAATGCAACGCAGCCATGAAAGTGGGAACCGATGGAGCCCTGCTCGGCTCTTTAGCTGAGGGGGGAAAGAAAATTTTAGACATTGGAACTGGCACTGGTCTGCTGTCATTGATGATGGCACAACGTTGTCCCGAAGCTGAGATTACGGCAATAGATATTGATGAAAATGCCATTATTGATGCTAAAAGAAACTTTGCCGAGTCGCCTTTCGCTGAGCAAATACAGCTCATTCACACTCCTTTCAATGACTTTGTGGACAATAACTTGAAGGCTAATGCTGACTTTAAGCCCTTCGATTGCATTATTTGCAACCCGCCTTACTTTGACGAAAGTCTTGAGAGCAAAGACGAAAGCCGCACAAGGGCACGCCATACTTCCAGCCTTCCTTTTCGTGAACTCGTGGGCGGAGCATACGAACTACTGGCTGATGAGGGCGTTTTCTCCGTCTGTATTCCGCCGGAAGTGCTCAGTAAATTTACGGCTGAGTGTATCATCAAGGGCTTTTGCCTGAAATATTCCTATGCTGTCAAGAGCGTGCCACGCAAACTTGAACCTAAGCGTTATGTCCTTGTCTATAAGAAAGGCAAAATTGTTGAGCCGCAAGAGTTTACTTATTGCCTCCAGAATGCTGACGGTTCACGCTCTGAGTGGTATTCCGAACTAATGAAAGACTTTTACCTCTAAAGGCATCTAACTACGTAAACATTACTTTTATAATAAGTAGGTAATCGAAATTATATAAGTAAAGCCTCCACATTACCAAAGAATGTGGAGGCTTTACTTATTTACCCAATTATGTTTCTAAATTGTTTTATAACGTGTATCTACAGATTCTAAGGTAAAAGCGAAACTATTTCAGCCTCTGATATTTATCCTTTAAAGTAGATTTAAGAAGTAGCGATGCACGAAAGTGTTATCGTTCAACTCTGGATGGAATGCGGTGACAAGCATATTATCCTGTCTCGCTGCTACGATATTACCATCTACTTTGGCGAGGATTTCCACGTTTTCACCCACCTTATCTATATAAGGAGCACGGATAAAGGTCATAGGTATCTCTCTGTCAGCAAACAGTCCGTTGGTCACAAAGCTGCCAAGCTGTCTGCCATAAGCATTTCTCTTAGCTGTGATATTCATCACATTGAGATGCTCACTGTCGAGCATTATCAGTCCAGCACATGTGCCGAAGACAGCAAGACCGCCAATAATGGAATCCTTTATAGTGTCCCAAAGGTCAAGATCGTGCATCAAGCGCATCATGGTAGTGCTTTCTCCGCCTGGAATGATGAGTCCTTTCTTATCTACTTTTTCGTCATTGATAAAGTCGTCCCAATCGTTTCTGTTGCGGATTTGCACTGTCTCCACTCCAATTTTTTCGAGCATCTGCTGGTGCTCAGCAAAGGCACCTTGCAATGCTAATATGGCTATGCGTGTCATTTACTTACCTCTTTCAGCCATTAACAGTTGGATTTCGCTCTCGTTTATGCCTACCATTGCCTCACCGAGGTCCTCACTCAATTCTGCAAGAATCTTAGGCTGGTCGTAGTTTGTCACTGCCTTCACGATAGCCTGAGCACGCTTTTCTGGATTACCACTCTTGAATATACCACTACCTACGAAGACACCTTCTGCTCCGAGCTGCATCATCAGTGCGGCATCGGCTGGAGTTGCTACGCCACCTGCAGCGAAATTCACTACTGGAAGCTTGCCATTGTCATGCACATACTCCACGAGTTCGTATGGCACACGAAGCTGCTTGGCTGCCTCATAGAGTTCATCGCGATTGAGAGAAGTAAGACGGCGTATCTCGCTCTGCATCATTCTCATGTGGCGAACTGCCTGGATTACGTCACCAGTTCCAGGTTCTCCCTTGGTACGAATCATGGTGGCACCCTCATTGATACGGCGAAGAGCCTCGCCGAGATCCTTTGCTCCGCAAACGAAAGGCACCTTAAACTCACGCTTGTTGATGTGATATACGTCATCAGCTGGTGACAATACTTCACTCTCGTCTATATAGTCAATCTCAATAGCCTCAAGAATCTGTGCCTCAACGAAGTGACCGATACGCACCTTTGCCATTACTGGGATGCTGACAGCTTCCTGAATACCCTTGATCATCTTAGGGTCGCTCATACGGCTAACGCCACCTGCTGCACGGATGTCAGCTGGAATACGCTCCAATGCCATTACTGCACATGCACCTGCAGCCTCTGCTATGCGTGCCTGCTCTGGTGTCGTAACGTCCATTATCACTCCGCCCTTAAGCATCTGGGCAAGATTACGATTGAGAATAACTCTTTCTTCCATTGTCGATATATATTTTGTTAGTTTGTAATTTCTTCGACAAAGGTCCATATAAAAAGCGATTTTAGCAACAGACTATTCCGTTTTTGTAAAATAATATTCCTATTATAACAAACCAAGTGCTGTATTTGCTGTGCTTATTCCACTTGATTTGCGTTTGAGAAAGCTTTGCGATAGTCGGAAGGAGATTGCCCTCGTTGCTGTCGGAAGAACTTACAGAACTGCGCTTGCGATGAGAAACCGAGACGATCTGATAGTTCTTGGACGGTGAAACCGGAGGTATTGAGCAGCAAAAGAGCCTCATTCATCAGGTAATCACTTATGATTTGCTTCGGCGATTTGCCTATATTCTTGTCTGTTATCTGCGAAAGATAACGCTGAGTGATTGCAAGTTTGTCTGCATAAAAGGCGACATCGTGCGCTTCGCGATAATGGTCTGCGATGAGAGACATAAACTTATTGTATAATTCAGCAGAGCGATAAGCATGGCCTTCTTCGGGAATGGCATAGACCAACTGGGCATGTATGAAGGCATGAGCATTGCTAATGGCTTCCTCTATCTCGTCTCCAAAGGCGAGACGAGTGGCTATTGCTGTGGAGAGAGCACCGCCTACACCGTGCTTTTGCCATCCTTCTGTGTTGCGAGAACTGAAGAATTTATGCCCTTTCTCTGTGTAAAGCAAGGCAGAAAGCATTCCATCGACATGCTTACCACCACGCAATAGGACGGCTTTAACGCCCATATCAGTTAGTTCTTGCGCTGCTTTCAGCATCTCATCGTCAGCATTTACGGGATGATGGAGCAGATATTCGGCTTCTATACACTTGAGCACGAGGATTGTTGTCTCAGGTATTATGTGGCGTTTTATCCGCTCTACTGCTTCAGAAGTGCAGAGTAGAGTGCCGTCTGACGACATTATTCCTGGGTCACAAACGATATTTCGGCATGCTACAATCTCGTCACGCAAGGGTTTTATCAATTCTGCATTACGCAGAAGTCCCACCTTTACGGCTCTTGGATGCACGTCTTCGATGATTGCTTTCACCTGACTTACGATGAGCTCTTCAGGCAAATCATGGATATTATGAATGCCATGGCTATTCTGCACCGTCACCGACGTGATGGCAGTCAGCGCATATCCCCCCATTGCAGATATGGTCTTGATGTCAGACTGGATACCTGCCTTGCCTGTGCTGTCGGAACCTGTGATGCTTAATACTGGGAGATTTGCCATTGTGGGGTTGTTGGTTGTGGGTTATTGGTTGTGGGTTGTTGGTTATGGGTTATTGGTTATGGGTTGCTATCTCATTGTTATGTATAGGCTATCTCATTGCTATGTGTAGGATATCTCTTTGCTATGTGGAGGCTATCTCTTTGCTATGTGGACGCTATCTCATTGAGAGTTGATAGCCGAGCCATGCTGCAGAGAGCCCGAAAACGAGGCTTGCGCATATATATAACAAGGAGATGAGCAACTGTCCGCCTCGCATCATCGTCAGACTTTCATTCATAAAGGTGGAGAATGTGGTAAATCCTCCGCAGAAACCAGTCATGAAAAGGAGTCTGATATGCTCGCTTCCTGGAGCTAATCGCGTAAGGAATCCGAGGACGAAGCAACCTAATATGTTTGCGATAAACGTGCCTATAGGGTAATGACCGTTAAAATATATGCTCAGGACCCAGCGACATACGCCACCAAGTCCTGAGCCTATGAATACTGAAATCAGTGAGATAATATTCATTCCACTGTCTTTTTAGATTGTAATAGCTATGTGGAAGGCACTCATTAGAACTGCTCAAGGATTGCAATACGCTTGGCAGTGTCGGGATGAGTGGAGAAAAGTCCTGAGAAGAAACTCATCATTCCGCTTGCAAAAGCTTGTGGATGAATGATGTAAAGCTGGGCAATATCATCACGATCCACATTCTGGAGTCCTGGGTCTCCGCTGATTTTGCGTAGTGCTGACGCCAAAGCAAGAGGATTGCCACATAGTTCGGCGCCACCAGCATCTGCCATATATTCACGCTTTCTGGAAATGGCGAAGCGGGTAACGATGGTGAAGAAGTAGCCTACAAAGCAGATGACAGCGGCTATAGCGAGGACTACAATTATGCCAGCTCCATTGTTTTTGCCTTCTCGGTCACGGCTACTGGTCAATGAACCATAAATGAAAGTGCGATAAAGCATATTCACTACGATGGAAGTGAGGGTGGAAATGATGCCTACGAAGATGATGCTGGTGATGAGAAGGCGAGTGTCGTGGTTGCGGATATGAGTGAGTTCATGCCCAATAACGCCTGCCAGTTCGTCATCATTGAGGAGATTTAGCAATCCCGTTGTCACGGTAACGGTGTATGATTTCTTGTCTATTCCAGATGCGAAAGCATTAAGTTGCGGGTCATCCACTACGTTAATTTTTGGCATATCCATGCCGCAAGCCATTGTAAGGTTTTCTACTATGTTGTAAACCCTTGGGTTTTCCCTTCTTTCGAGTGTTCTTGCTCCTGTGGCAGCCTTGACCATAGAGGCATTACTGAAGTAAGCTATGAGGAACCAAATCGCTACTCCACCCACAACCCATGGCATTGTCTGGATGAAAGCATAGTTTACAGCGTCCTTATCCATCCAATGGACAGGCTCGCCATAGGCATTATAGTCTGTATTTCCGAAGTAATTAAGGGCTGCGATGAAAGCCCAGACCATTGCGAGGAGTATCATTGGGAATGCAATAAGCAGGATTACGCTCATCGTATTGTTCCTCGAAATCTGGGTTTGCATACCTACGTATCTCATTTTGGTTTGCTTTTGGGGTTATTGTTCTTTGGGATTATCCGCCGATAACGCGGCGGACACAGGGGTTCTTCTTGGGAGTGAAAAGTGAAAAGTGAAGAGTGAAAAGTGAAAAATCGCGCTGACGCGGGGACGGTAACTAACTAACGTCCGCGGACAACGGGACGGACACAGGGACTCTTCTTGGGAGTGAAAAGTGAAAAAGTGAAGAGTGAAAAGTGAAAAATCGCGCTGACGCGGAGACGGTAACTAACTAACGTCCGCGGACAACGGGACGAACATGATGGCGAACCCTTGTTCTTTTGCTTTGGAACAACAGTTAGAACTTGATTTCTGGGGCTTTATCGTAGGCTGCGCGCTCTTCTCTTGGAATCTCAAACATAGGCTCTTTGCGGAATCCGAACATGCCTGCGATGAGATTAGCAGGGAAAGTCTGGACAGCATTGTTGAGCTCTTTGGTTGCAGAATTGAAGAAACGGCGGGTAGCAGCGAGCTTATTCTCGATGTCAGAGAGCTCAGCTTGCAACTGAAGGAAGTTCTGATTAGCCTTAAGATCAGGGTAAGCCTCAACGGAAACCTTGAGTCCCGCAAGCGCAGAAGAGAGTGCATTCTCAGCCTGAATCTTGTCATTTATGCCAGTAGCACTCTTTGCAGCAGTTCTTGCAGCAGTGACTTTCTCGAGCAATTCGCGCTCATGAGTGGCGTAACCTTTAACAGTAGAGACGAGCTGAGGGATGAGATCATATCGCTGTTTGAGCTGAACATCGATGTTAGCGAAAGCATTTTCACGGTTATTACGCAACTTTACGAGGTTGTTATACATGAAAATGAAGAAAAGTACCACTACAACGGCGATGACTATCCATATTGTTGTTGACATAATTCTAAAGTTTTTAGGTGTTGATAATTATTGTTTCGTGCAGTCAAAGTACAAAAATGACTGCGTGATATCTATGCTTTAATATCACTAACGGGCACAATGTTATTAGAAAATGTTTTCTGATAGCATTGTACCCGCAGTTCAAAAATCAGATGACGATTTCGTCAAACCGTCACGAAAGTCCTTGGCTTACTTAGCTGGAGCGGCAGGAGTCTCTGCAGCAGGAGCAGCTTCTTTGCTCTGTTCAGCAGCAGGAGCGGCAGGAGCAGCAGCGTCTTTCTTAGCGTCAGCAGCAGGAGTAGCCTGCTGAGTAGCTCCGAATCCCTGTACGTTGTTAGGGTTAGTGGTGCTCTGCTCAGTAGCAGCCTTCTCGATAACGCTTGTGTCAGCGTGAGTAGTAGGAGCGACATAAGCGCATACGATGCTGATGATTACCATAGCGGCAGCGAGGCCCCAAGTGGTCTTCTCGATGAAGTTAGTGGTCTGGCGCACTCCGAAAGAAGAGTTAGCACCACTGAAAGCGCTGGCGAGACCGCCACCCTTAGACTCCTGGATGAGTACGATACCGATCATACATAAAGAAGCCAGGACGATTAAAATTACGAATAAAGTGTACATCTTTTTTCTTTTTGTTTGTTTATTGTTTTGTTATTTTTTTATCAAAGAAAATTCATCTGGTTCTGATACCTAAAGTATCAAAAAGCGTACCAAGAATTATTGTTTATCTTCTTTTAGAACTTTTGTCATTGAGGATAAGTTTTTCGAGGAAGCGCATTTGGTCTGCAAAGTAAGCATTTTTTTTTGGATAATTCAAATTTAAACGCTTAATTATTTCTAATGCCTTAGAATATTTGCCTTGTTTTATGTAAATTCCCGCTAAAGTCTCGGTAAAATACTCTTCTTCCTGTACTTTTTCTCCTTCGCTGTTAGTATCTTCCAACTGTGGAACGAACTCGGGATTATCCTTCAAAGTCAGTTTTCCTCCATCGTCATTGATGAACTTGTCAATGAGTTGCATACCGCTCATTGGCGTTGAAGGATTTGTTTCTTTGTTCGTTTTGGATGGATTATTCTCAGCCACAGCGATGTCTTCATCCTGACTATCGTCCTCATCCTCGAATTCAGTGGCAAGAAGATATGATACATAATCTACAGTAGCGTCCGCAGCAGTAGGTTTACGTTTAGTCTTTTTCTTATCTTTGAGTTCATTATCATTATTATTTTCCTCCTGTTCGGCAGGTATAGATGATAGGAAAGAGTCGATAAGAGTGACAGTACGGTTTCCTTCTCTGACCTTAGTAGTAGGTCTTTTGAGTTTATAATGTGCAGCTTCTACGAGATTGAAAATAACCCTTCTGTCTGTGATATAGACCGCCGCACGGCGCAACTCTTCGTCGAAGGTTGGGTCGTGAAGGAGATATAGATTACGGAGCATCAACAGACGAGCGGGCTGATAGTATGGATAAAGTGCCACGAGGCTTCGCAAGTCGTATAGAGTCTCTTTGTTCAGTTTCTCCGGATGTTTTATCAGATCAGGCAGATTCACTTCTAATTATTCTTTTACTTATATCTGTTTCTTACGAATGAATATTGAAAATTACCAGTTTGCCACAGTAGCATTGAATATCTGGTCGCAGATATTCTTACACATCTGAGTGACAAGTTCTTCCTGAACAGAAGCCAAGCTCTTAGAAGTGTCATAGGTAGCAGTGGCAGTAAACTGTCTTTCGAAGTCCTCCTTATGGTTCTTCGAATTTGTGAAGCGGACGTTTACAGTGATGGAAAGCTCAGTCTGGGCAGAGTATCCGTCTGCAGCCACGGACTTATTTCGCTGCTGATACTGCGTGATTTCGCCCTCTACTTTGAGGTCTCCGTTACGTTTCACCTGACTAAGTCTGGTCTGGCTGGCATATAGGTCCTTGAGAGTATTGTTGAAGAGCGGTCCCATTGGTCCCCAAACGTAAGAAGATCTGATAGGGAAATCAGCAATCTGTATGGTCTTTGTCTGCGTATAGTCGATGCTTGCGCCATTGAATTTATATGAAACGGAGCACGCAGCAAAGCATGTAAGGGCAACGACGAGACAAGACATCACGCACGCGCGATATATATAATAAGGTGTATTAGTCTTCATTGATGCCATATTGCTTTATTTGTCTATAGAGAGTACGGTCAGAAATTCCGAGTTCTGCAGCAGCTTTCTTTCGGTTTCCTCCGTTACGTTCAAGGGCTTTGATGAGCAGATTTTTCTTGAGATCGTCGTATTTGAGATTTTCCGGTTCCTTGATTTCTTCAGCTTCAGCATAGTCGAGCTGTCTATGCATAGGTGAAATCATGTGAGTATGTACGTCATTAGAGTCTTCGATGTAGTCCTGATGGATGTTAGGATAAGCATTTTGCGGCGCAGCGACCTGCGGAGCAGCATCCAGTTTACCCCTAAGACTATTGACTTCGCGTCTGAGGTCATTGACATTACCGCGCAATTCGTACAGAATCTTGTAGAGCAGTTCGCGTTCACTCTCGAAACTACCGCCAGAAGAAGACGGTATGGTGGCGAGCTGAGTGCTCTCTTCATCTACGGGAATATATTGTGAAAGCACGCTTTCATCAATCATACGTTCCGGGCAAAGCACAGACATTTGCTCAGTAAGGTTCTTCAACTGTCGGATATTTCCTGGCCATTTGTATTTCTTGAGCATCTGCTTAGCGCCTTCAGTGAGCTCAATACGAGGCAGATGATACCTGTCAGCCATCTCCATAGCGAAGAGTCGGAATAGGAGAATGACGTCATCTCCACGGTCGCGCAGGGCAGGAAGCTTGATAGGAATGGTGTTAAGGCGATAGTAGAGGTCTTCGCGGAAGCGTCCCTCAGTGATAGCCTTACGCACATTGACATTAGTAGCGGCTACGATTCTGACGTTAGTCTTGCGCACCGCCTGTCCTCCAACGCGGATATACTCACCCGTTTCGAGCACGCGTAGCAGTCGAGCCTGAGTGGCGAGAGGCAATTCGCCCACCTCATCGAGGAATATAGTGCCTCCGTCAGCCACGCCGAAGTAACCGTCGCTCTCCCCGATAGCACCAGTAAACGAGCCTTTCTCATGTCCGAAGAGCTCAGAATCGATGGTTCCCTCAGGAATACTGCCACAGTTGATGGCGAGATACTTGTTTCTGCTACGTGGTGAGAGATCGTGTATGAGGCGAGGAATTATCTCCTTACCCACACCACTCTCGCCCTCGATGAGCACAGAGAGGTCAGTGGAAGCCACCTGACAGGCGACGTCCAAAGCGCGATTGAGGGCTTTGCAGTTGCCCACAATCTTATACCTTCTCTTTATGTCTTGAAGCTTTTCTATCTCCATGATTAGAATTACTCTCCTTTCTTCTCGAAATCCAATTTCTTTCTTACGGCAAATCGAGCCTTCTCTCCATCCTCTTTCCTCTCGTGATACATCTTCGGAAGTGGATTCTGCACAGACAAATCATAGTGGAAACGATTTCTGAAAGTATCGACAGCGAGGTAAAGCGCCTTGCGGAAAGCGCTCTCGTCAATTATGCCTTGCCCAGCCATATCGTAGCAAGGGCCGTGCATTGGCAGTGCGGTGATGAGAGGAAGTCCTGTCACATACATACATCCGATTTCCTCAAAGAGTGCATCAAACGGCACAAGAGCCTGTCCGAGATTCATAGCGAGGATGCCATCGAAATGCCCATACTCTCCTGACTCGAAGAATTCCTTCGCCTTATAAGGTCCGAAAGCCTGCTTGCCACTGTTGACCAGTTGGCTAATCGCTGGAGCAATAGCGCGTATTTCAGCCGACGATTCATCGCCAGTGATATGCTCATTCAATGCGAGAATGGCGATACGAGGATTGTCTATACGCAAGTCGCGGTGCATAGCACGGAAGAAAATGCCAGCGCAATCAGCCACGCTCTCCATAGTCAGCGAAGCGTCCGTTGCGGCATCATCGACATCACCGAGGACACAAGCGACCTGTATGTATTCGTTTCTCATCACGCGGAGCGGAGTGATGTCACCGAGAGCCAGTGCAGGCTTTTCGCCTTCAGCGGCATTCTCGCGAGCCTGCTCAGCCATAGAGCGGAGATAATCGACCACCTGAATGACATCATCATCATTAGATGGCGCCATAACGAGGACGTCGAAGAGTCCGCGAGCGTAGTCGTGCATAGCGCAGTCGATAGCCTGTCGGGATGCCATTTCCATCTCTTCGGTCACCTTTCCAAATTCCACTCTGAGGTCATCCCTTACGCAAGTGACGAAATTCAGAGCATCATCCTTAGCCTGCTCAGCATCACTGATAAAATTAAAACTACACTTTATCTGCAATGCCTTGGACTGAAACTCCACAGCGCGGCGTGATCCATAGATGATAGGAGTCATCAACTCCAGCATCTCTGCTTCAGCAAAAGAACGTAATATGAGTTCGTAGCCCACGCCATTCATGTCGCCGTGGGTTATCGCCACTCTGATTTTTCTGTTTATATTTTGCATTTTCTTTCTTTTCTTCTAAAAATCTTACTTGCTCCTTATTGCCCATTTCATCCATTGGCATAATCCTTTAGGCAAAAGGCATCAAGACTTCCTACATCTCAGCATTCTTCTTCGAGGTACTGAGCAATCCGCAAGCGGCAAATATATCCTGACCTCTTGAAGCTCGGATGGTGGTGAATATTCCGTGATTTGTGAGATAATCTCTGAGCGTCTCCATCTTTTTCTCGTCACTGGTATGCAGAGGCACGTCCGGAATCTGATGAAAGCGTATGAGATTGATTCTGCAATCGAGTCCGTGGAGCAGTCTGACTATCTCCTTGGCATGCGTCATAGAGTCATTGAGACCATCAAATACGATGTATTCGAATGACAGTCTGCGCTGATGAGAGAAGTCATAATGACGAAGCAATTCCACCACTTCCTCTATCGACATACCACGCTGGGCAGGCATCAGCATAGCTCTCTGCTCAGGAATAGGAGAATGCAAACTGATAGCCACATGACACTCACTCTCGTCGAGGAATCGCTTGAGCTTATTTCTTACGCCAACGCTGCTGACAGTGATGCGCTTAGGACTCCACGCATAGCCCCATTCCGACGTGAGAACTTCGGTAGCTCGCAGGACATTGTCGAGGTTATCCATCGGTTCGCCCTGTCCCATAAAGACGATATTGGTAAGCCTTTCCGCTTCAGGGAGCGAGTAAATCTGATTGAGGATATCGGCTGCGGTGAGCGAACCCTCAAATCCCTGCTTGCCAGTTTGGCAGAACAAGCAATTCATCTTACAGCCCACCTGGCATGATACGCATAGCGTAGCGCGGTCTTTGTCAGGGATAAAGACTGTCTCCACAAACTTTCCAGAGGCTGTCGGAAACAGATACTTGATAGTGCCATCTACAGAATACTGGGCATCCAGAGGCTCCATGACTCCAATGCAGTACGTCTCCGCAAGTTTTTCGCGGTTTGCCTTGGATATATTTGTCATTCCTTCGATGCTTTTCACTCGACTGGAATAAATCCACTTCGCCATCTGTCCGCCGGTAAAAGCAGGCATTCCGAGAGATTTGGCGACCTCTTTGAGTTCGGCGAGAGTCATTCCGAGTAGTGGAGTCTTCATCTTTTCTGTTTATTGTTTAATTCATTCCGCATAGCCTTCGCCGGGCTTTGGGGTTGTTATAAAATATCAATAAACAAAAACAGACAAAAATAGAGAGACGTGTTTTTATTTATTTTTCTCTATTGATATTTTATTCTTCGCAGCTTATGGCATTCTTATGCAGCGGGCTGACATGTAATTTCCAATTCAGACTGCAAAGTTACGATTTTTTTGTCAATTTTCCAAGGCGGCAAGGGGATTTTTATCGTTTCATCACCTTATTTATATCATTTAGGCATATTTCAGCATTTTCCGTCCAACTAACTGCCATTTCAAAAAGAAAAGGAAACGAAGAACCAATCAAGGGGATTAGGCTGGAAGCCTATACCGAGCAAAGCGAGAGTAACCCGGGACAAAGTCTCGGGATTACAAACACGGGAAAAGGAGCTGTCTGGAAGACAGTACCTCATAGAACAAATATGCAAAAGGGGCTCTTTCCTGATTCTTTGCGCATTCAGGTACTGTCTTCCAGACAGCTGAAACTGCACCTTCATGATTCCCGAGACTCCGTCCCGGGTTACTCTCGCAGTGCTCGGTACAGGCCTCCAGCCTGCCTGACCGCAATGGTTTCCACGCATTTGTTACCATGATTTACACATTTGTAGGATTGCGCAATTATGCCGTCATTTTTAACACGCTGAGTAAAGAATTTGAAAATGCAAAAATATTCCGCGGAAAAACGCCACGGATTCCGATTTTTGCAACGCATTGACAGACAGTAACATCCATATTTCCAGAAATGAAAAGCGGAGAAATCAGAAGGCAAAAGCTATATTTTTGGCTTGCAAAAGCTTAGTTTTCATGGTATAAAAGCATAGATATTGCAGCGTGAAAGCATAGATATTACCTCCCAATAACTATGCTTTCACTCCCGACTTGCCAAAACGGAAGGAAAATACACCGCAATCCTGCCCTTTCGATTTCATTTTTCCGAGGTTGGCAGAGCACTTTCCCGATTTTCGTTTTAACACTATGCAATACTATTTAACACCACCTTTCCGAACTGAAAAAATATATTACCCTACCCTAAAAACCGAAGAAAAAACTGCACTTTCCCTATCGTATATAAAAAAAAATACGTAACTTTGTCGTCAAATTATATAATAATCATTTTTATGAAGCAGAAAATAGACATCTTCCTCCCTGCTGAAAGCATTGCGGACATCATGCCAATGCTGGATAAACTCAACAAAGAGAGGATGATAGACAGCATATTCATGATCTCTTCCACGGAAGAAGAGACAATGGAAAACATACCAGCCAACGTCAAAATCATCAAGGCAGACAGACTCACTTCCACCGAGACTATCAGGAAAATCAGCGATAGCGCAAATGCGGAGTATGTGCTTATCTCTCAGAAGACTACGCCTGTCAAGCTCGGCACACTTGCCCTCAACCGCATGGCAAGCGTGGCTGACGACACTAATTGCGCCATGCTCTATGCCGACCACTACTCCATCATTGAAGGAAAGACGGAAAAGCACCCTGCAATAGACTATCAGGAAGGCAGCATACGCGATGATTTCGACTTCGGACAACTTATCCTCATCCGCACTTGTCTGCTGAATTACTATTTCCACGACACGGTATGCAATTATGAATACGCTGCTCTCTATGACCTTCGTCTCTTCCTTTCGCGCCACGGCTCTATCGTGCATCTCAATGAATACCTCTACACCGAAGAGGAAAAAGACACGAGAAAGAGCGGCGAGAAGCAGTTTGACTACGTCAATCCTCGCAATAGAGAGGTGCAGATAGAGATGGAACGCGCTGCAACAGCGCATCTGAAAGCCATCGAAGCCACGGTAGATACTTCCGACCTCTTCGAGCCTGACTTCCAGGAGCAGGACTTTGACGTGGAAGCCACTGTCGTTATCCCTGTCTTCAATCGCGTGAAGACTATCGCAGATGCCGTCAACAGCGTGCTGACACAGAAGGCGGACTTCCCATTCAACATCATAGTGGTGGACAACCACTCCACTGACGGCACGTCGGAACTGCTTGCCGACATCAAGGATGAGAGACTTATCCACATCATTCCGGAGCAGGACGATCTCGGAATAGGCGGATGCTGGAACGTGGCAGTGCAGGATTCTCGTTGCGGACGCTTCGCTATCCAACTGGATTCTGACGATCTCTACTCTGGTCCGGACACGCTTCAGAAGATAGTAAATGCCTTCTACGAGCAGAAAGCGGCTATGGTGATAGGTTCCTACCGCATGTGCGACTTCGACCTCAACACCCTTCCGCCGGGAATAATCGACCATAAGGAATGGACAGAAGAAAACGGTCCTAACAATGCTCTGCGCATAAATGGACTCGGAGCACCGCGTGCTTTCTTCACTCCACTCGTCCGTCAGCACTCATTCCCTAACACCAGCTACGGTGAGGACTACGCTCTCGGACTGCGATTCTCACGCAATTACCGCATCGGACGTATCTACGATGAACTGTATCTCTGCCGCCGTTGGGGAGGAAATAGCGACGCCGCGCTCTCCATCGAACGCATCAATGCCAACAACCTCTATAAAGACCGGTTGCGCACCATAGAAATCAAGGCTCGTCAGGAGGAGAATGAATGTGGCGCAAGCAGCATTTATGAATGCGCTTCCGACCGTTTCATCGACCGCCAGATGGATTTGTGGGCAGATACGCTTCACCGCTATCAGGCTCTCTCTTCTGTAAAAACGAGACGAATCGAAAGTTACAGACTGCAATTCAATCCTGCAAGGATGGTGTCAACAGGGGCTAAAATAGATAAAACCACACTGGCAAAGCGCCCTTGCTTCCTCTGCGAAGCAAACAGACCGAAGGAACAAATCAAGCATATCATACGCAACAATGATGGAGAGGCTATCATGGAGATGCTGGTCAATCCTTTCCCTATCCTTCCAGAGCACTTTACCATCGTTTCCACTAAGCATGAGCCTCAGGCTATCATGGGAAAATACGAAGAGATGCACCGTCTGCTGACTGTTTACCCTGAACTGATGGTGTTCTATAACGGACCTCGTTGTGGCGCTTCCGCACCCGACCACATGCACCTTCAGGCAGGAACGGCTGGCATTACACCTATTGAGACATTCGTGAGTTATGATGATGAGGAACTCATAACCGTCTTTTCACTCAATGAAAACGAAGGCATCAAGCTGAAGAAAGACTTCCTCAGTCCTGTTTTCCTCATTCGTTGCAAGTCGATAGAGGCTTACAGAAGACTCTTCCTGCGCCTTTACCACGCCATTGAGACCGTTTGCCCTATACCTTATGTCGATGCTTCGCCTGACGAAGAACCGATGATGAATATCCTCGGATGGCGCGATATGGGTGATTATGTCTTTGCTGTAATCCCACGAAGGAAGCACCGTCCTGACTGCTACACGGCTGAAGGCGATGCGCAATACATCATCTCGCCGGGCGCTCTGGACATGGCTGGACTCATCATCACTCCACGTAAGGAGGACTTTGAGCGCCTGAATGCCGACACTCTCCATGAGATTATCTCTGAAGTGGGAATCACCACCGATATTGCAGACGAGATAGCGCATGAGACAGCCTGCCCTTCTGCAATGAATGAAGAGCAGAAACCGATACTGAAAACGGCTTTCCATGAGGGCGATATTCCTATGGTAAAAGTGGGAATAATAAGCGCTGAAAAGATAGAGTTTACGCTCAATGCTCCTTACTCCGCCAAAGGCAATGAGGTGACTGGCCCTCAGACGGTTGAGATCTCTGAGGGAGGAATCCTTTGGAACGGCAACCACTACTCGCATCTGACATTCCACCCTACTGCGGAAGACTCCTCTTTCTCCATCTCTGACGTCATTATCGGCATCCATTTCCACTGGGAGAGAAAGCAGACGCAGACCTTCCTCGGCACGCTTCGCCTCGTGGTGGATGAAGGAAAGATATGCGCAATAAATGAATTGCCGGTGGAACGCTATCTGGAAAGCGTCATTTCGAGCGAGATGTCTGCCACTTCCAGTCTCGAATTGCTTAAAGCTCACGCTGTTATCTCTCGCTCATGGCTTCTCGCACAGATGGAGAAGCGCAAGCGACTCAAGGGCAGCACGGACAGTTTCTTCTCCTTTGTCAAAAAGGAAGACTCGCTAATCCGCTGGTATGACCGTGAGGACCACACTATTTTCGACGTCTGCGCTGACGACCATTGCCAGAGATATCAGGGCATTACGAATGCCGCTAACCCTGTAGTACTGGAGGCTGTGCAAGCCACGAGCGGACAGATACTGGTCTATGACGGTGAAATCTGCGACACGCGATTCTCTAAATGCTGTGGTGGAAAGACAGAGGAATACCAGTATTGCTGGGAGAATATCACCTTCCCTTACCTCAAGTCGGTGGCAGACCCTTACTGCAACACCAACGATAAGCACATCCTCTCACAGGTGCTCAATAATTATGATCAGGAGACTGTGGATTTCTACAACTGGACTGTGGAATATTCCCAGCGCGAGATACGCCAGCTCATCAGTGAAAAGACGAAGATGGACTTCGGCGACATCATTGCCCTCGAAGCCGTGGAGCGTGGCAAGAGCGGACGAATATCCATGCTCAAGATTGTGGGCACCAAGCGCTCATTTACGATAGGTAAGGAATTGGAAATCAGAAAGGTGCTTTCTTCGTCACATCTCTATAGTTCCGACTTTGAAGTGGAGCGCCTGGATGATGACAAATGTATCATTTCTGACGCCGACAGCACCACTATCCCATCTCGTTTCATACTGAAAGGTCACGGTTGGGGACACGGTGTAGGACTCTGTCAGATAGGTGCTGCCGTCATGGGCGAAAAGGGTTTCAAATACAGTGCTATCCTGCTCCATTACTATACCGGTGCGGAAATAGCCAAGGCTTATTAAAACCACTTCCCCCCATTTCCCTTTCGCCTGTGGAATGTCAGGCTGGTTGTTTGGTTGTCTGTCTGTAAGACAACAAGGCAATCAACAAGACAACAAAACAACAAGACAACAAGACAACAAAACAACATAATAAGCAATGAACAGAAAATCTCCTTGGTCATGGGTCCCTACCCTATACTTCGCAGAAGGACTGCCTTACGTGGCGGTGATGACCATTTCCATCATACTCTATAAGCAACTCGGGCTATCCAATTCCGAGATAACATTCTACACTTCATGGCTTTATCTGCCGTGGGTCATAAAGCCATTATGGAGCCCTTTCATCGACCTTATCAAGACAAAGCGATGGTGGATCACCACGATGCAGCTTCTTATCGGTGCTGCCTTCGGTGGTGTAGCCTTTACCATCCCTACGAGTCTATGGCTTCAAGGCTCACTGTTCTTCTTTTGGGTGATGGCTTTCGCAAGTGCGACGCATGATATTGCGGCAGACGGATTCTATATGCTTGGACTTACCCAGCATGATCAAGCGTGGTTTGTGGGCATCCGCTCCACTTTCTATCGCCTTGCCACCATCTTCGGACAGGGAATCCTCGTCATGATAGCTGGCAATCTGCAGGTGTTGTTCCGCAATAGCATTCCTTTCTCCTGGAGTCTGATGTTCTATGGAGTCACCGGACTCTTCATTGCGCTCTGGCTTTGGCACTCATACATACTGCCTTATCCTTCTGAGGATGAGCCACACACGCACGTCACTGATATAGAAGGCGATGGAGTATCAGACGACATAAAGACCGTCTCGGCAAGGACAATATTCTCTGACTTCTTTGCCACCATACGCACTTTCTTCGGAAAAGAGCAGGCTATCATCGCAATATTATTCATGTTGCTCTATCGTATGCCTGAAGGACTTCTTGCTAAGGTGTCTGCCCTCTTCCTCATTGATGCAGGACATAATGGCGGACTCGGACTTTCTCCTCAGGAATACGGACTCGTGCAGGGCACTGTAGGCGTGATAGGTCTCACGCTCGGTGGCATTCTCGGCGGCATCTGTGCTGGAAGAGACGGACTGAAGAAATGGCTTTGGCTCATGGTCTGCGCCATTACTCTGCCTGACGTGGTATATGTCTATCTGGCATACGCATTGCCTTCCAGTCTCTTTATCGTCAATCTCTGCGTCTTTATCGAGCAATTCGGCTATGGTTTTGGCTTTACTGCCTATATGCTCTACCTTATATATTATAGTAGGGGCAACTACAAGACGTCGCATTACGCTCTTTGCACTGCTTTCATGGCGCTCTCGATGATGATTCCGGGACTCTTTGCTGGCGCTCTCCAAGAGGCTGTAGGCTACAAAGCGTTCTTCCTTATCGTCATGGGATGCTGCGCTGTGACCTTCGTCATCACCGCTCTTGTGAAGATTGACCCTATGTTTGGCAAGAAAGTGGAAGAGTAACCCCATCTTATTCCCCTTGGGGAAGGATATAGTTACGCTCTTCGGCTTGTAGTTTCCCAACTGCGTCAGCGCGATTTTTCACTCTTCACTTTTCACTCTTCACTTTTCACTTTTATAAAGTACAGGGTTTCCACAAGATAAAAATAATAAAAATGAAAATAATTCTTTCAGTTCTTATCTACTTTCTCTCCCTTTTCCCCACTACGATAAAGGCGGATGATGGGTTTACTTCTTCGCTTATCCCTGATAAGGTGTGGGCTAAGATGCAGGGGAAATCAGTGCCGAAGGGTTGCCCAGTGAAGAGGGAAAGCCTCAGATACCTCACCGTGATACACTTTGACGGTAATGGTAAGGAGAAGAAAGGCGAGATAATATGCAATAAAAGCATTGCTAACGACCTCCTTGAGATATTCCGCGAACTGCACAAAGCGAAATATCCGATAGAGCGAATAAGACTTATAGAGGAATATAATGCTGACGATGTGACCTCTATGAGGGCGAATAATTCATCTTGCTTCTGCTATCGCACTATGACGGGGTCGCTCTCCAAGGTCTCAAAGCATGGACTGGGACTGGCTATCGACATCAATCCTCTGTATAATCCCTATGTGAAAGGCAACAGAATAGAGCCTGCCAACGCAAGGAAATATGCCTTCAACAGAGACAAACGTAAGGACATCCCGATGAAATTGTCTGCTGACGACCTCGCTGTACGCATCTTCAAGAAGCATGGATTCAGATGGGGCGGCGACTGGAAGCACAGTAAGGACTATCAGCATTTTGAGAAATAACAGAAGTAACTTAAAGTGTGGTTCTAAAAACAACAAAACCAAATGAAGATAATTTATTTCCACGGCTTCGGTTCATCCGGAGCAAGCGGAACAGTAGAAATGCTCCGCAACCTCTTTCCTAATGACACAATCATTGCTCCCGACATCCCTATCGACCCACTTGAAGCTCTGCCTTATCTGCAAAACCTTTGCAAGGATGAGCAGGTGGATCTCGTCATCGGAACGAGTATGGGAGGTATGTACGCTCATCAGATGAAGGGCTTCTACCGTATCTGCGTCAATCCTGCACTCAATATGTCAACTGCAAGTGGCGTGATGAAGACCGGTATCCATAAATTCTTCAACCGCAGAAAGGACAATCAGAAGGAGTTTAAGGTCACTCGCGAACTTATCCTGCATCATAACATGATTGAGCGACAGCAGTTCAAGAACATCACTGACGACGACAAAGAGAAATGCTATGGACTCTTCGGCATCAACGACCCTGTGGTAAAGACCTACGACCTCTTCCACAAGCACTACCCTAACGTAATCCGTTTTGAAGGCGAGCACCGCCTCAATGATAAGGTGCTGCGCAAGGTGGTTCTTCCTCTTGTGGAAAAATTGAGAGGGGAAATAGAAGGTAATGGTGAAAAGTGAATAGTGAAAAGTGAATAATCGCGCTGACGCAATTGGGAAGTAATAGAAAATAGAGAATAGGTAATAGGAGATTACCTTAATCTGCTTGCGATTATCCCATAGCTGAAACTATGAGTGGCAAATGTATTCTCCTAATACCTATTACATATTACCTATTACCTTCTCTTTCATATTTATAAAAAATCCAATGAAACTATACGAAAAGATAATAAACCATTACTATAAAGAGCCAAAGCTCAAGGAAATACTCACCGTTCATAGCCGTAAGGTGGCAGAAAAGGCACTCGATATCTGCAGGAAACATCCAGAATTGGGACTCAATCCTGACGATGTGGAGAATGCAGCTATGCTCCATGACATCGGTATCGTCAGATGCGATGCGGCAGGAATAGACTGCTTTGGTAAAGAGCCTTACCTCTGCCACGGACGTATCGGAGCTGGAATGCTGCGCGATGATGCAGAGTTATTCGGACTTTCAAAGGATGAAATCGAACCTTTCGCAAGGGTTTGCGAGCGACATACCGGTGCTGGACTGACCAAAGAGGACATCATAAACCAAGGACTGCCTCTCCCTCCTCAGGACTTTCTGCCAGAGACGACGATGGAAAAAGTAATCTGCTACGCTGACAAATTCTTCTCAAAGACGCATCCTGACCGAGAGAAGCCATTGGAGAAAGTGCTGAAAAGCCTGAAAAGATTTGGCGATGATAACGTAGTGCGCTTCATGGAGTGGCACAAGCTCTTTGAGCCTGAGCAGTAAAGTCGGGACTAACAGACGAACCATTACTGCCAGTCTGACAGGCACTTACGCTTCCACAGACTCCACATTTCGATGTCATTAAGCAATTATCATGATGGGTAGGACAAATTACCTTATCTCAATTTTAACTTAAAAAAAGTGCATTCTTACGTCATTTTTTCATAATATCAAGATTATTTCGTAACTTTGCACCCCAAATGCGCACGCGTACTACCATACTCCTGCTTTTCTTAGCTATCATATTTATGATGGCAGGGGGACGTACGTCCTTTCTCGGAGCGTTCCTCCACAATGGAAATGACAGTATCGAAGCCAAGAGTCATGAGTTTCAATCTCGTGAAATGACCGATACCATGCCTCTGAAGGCAGACTCCATTGCCCAACAAAGCATCAAAGATTCTATCAAAGACTCTACAAATATCACAGGAAAGCCCCTCGATTCTCTCCAGCTTGCCATCAAGAAGCATAATCAGAGCATCGACGACTCCATCCGCCTCGATTCCATCAACCGACAGAGAAAGAACGGCATCGACGCTCCTGTGACCTACAAGGCTAACGACTCCCTCGTCTATCATGCCGGAAACAAGAAGGCACACCTCTACGGAGAGTCGAATGTGAAGTATGAAAACATGGACCTCAACAGTGAGAAGATTTACCTCACCCTCGACTCCAGCCTCGTATATGCCACTGGTAAATACGATTCTACAGCCAAGGCTCTCACTGGCACTCCTGTCTTCCAAATGGGAAACGACTCGTATAAGAGTGACTCCATGACATTCAACTTCAAGACCAAGCGCGGACTCATACAGAATGTATATACCGAGCAGGAAGACGGATTCATGATTTCTGAGCGTTCCAAGCGAGATCAGTTTGGCAACGTACACCTGAAGCACGGACGTTACACCACTTGCGACGAGGAGCATCCCGACTTCTACCTCGCTCTTACCCGTGGTATCATGCGTCCTGGTAAGGATGTCACATTCGGACCGGCGTATCTTGTCGTGCAGGATGTGCCGCTCCCTATCGCCATTCCTTACGGTTTCTTCCCATTCTCCAAGAGTTATTCCAGCGGTTTCATCATGCCTACATACGGCGATGAGACCTCACGAGGCTTCTATCTGCGCGATGGAGGCTACTATTTCGCCATCTCTGACAAGGTGGACCTCAAGCTTCTCGGTGAGATATACACCAAGGGCTCATGGGGTATCTCTGCCGCGTCCAACTATCGTAAGAGGTATAAATACTCGGGTTCGTTCTATTTCAGCTATCAGGACACCAGAACAGGAGACAAGGGACTGGCAGACTATAGCAAGACCACGAGCTTCAAACTGCAATGGAGCCACCGTCAGGATGCCAAGGCAAACCCATACAGCAGTCTCTCTGCCAGCGTAAACTTTGCCACATCATCCTACGAGACCAATAATATGTCGTCGCTCTACAACCCTTCTTACCGTTCGCAGAGCACGCGCACATCATCCGTATCATGGAGTACAGGCTTCTCCAGTATCGGACTCAATCTCTCTTCTTCTGCCAATCTGTCGCAGAATATGCGTGACTCCAGCATCTCCATGACCCTGCCTGACCTCAATATCTCTATCTCAAGATTCTATCCTTTCAAGAAGAAACAGAGAGTGGGCGAAGAGAAATGGTATGAGAAGATATCCATGTCATACACCGGACATATCTCCAACTCCATCAATACAAAGGAGGACATGCTGATGCACTCCAGTCTGATAAAAGACTGGAAAAACGCTTTCCAGCATAGCATTCCGATTAGTGGCTCATTCACCCTCTTCAAATACCTCAACGTATCTCCTTCCTTCAATTTCACCGACCGTATGTATTCCAACAAGGTGAAGAAGACATGGGACGAGACAAGGCAGACCGAGGTGAGCGATACCACTTATGGATTCTACAATGTATATAACTGGAACCTCTCCATCTCTGCCAACACCACGCTTTACGGTATGTGGTATCCGAGCAAGAAGATATTCGGAGACAAGATACAGGCTATCCGCCACGTCATCAAGCCATCCATAGGATTCAGTTATGCGCCAGACTTCAGTGCGTCAAGTTATGGATATTACGACACATATCAGAAGACTGACGCCAACGGCAACGTCTCTCTCGAGCAGTATTCTCCTTATGCCAACGGAATGTTTGGCGTGCCAGGACGTGGCAAAACGGGTAGTATCAATATGTCTATATCCAATAATGTGGAGATGAAAGTGAAGACAGACAATGACACTGCCGACTTTAAGAAGATAAGCATCATCGACGAGCTCTCTGCTAATATGTCTTACAATATGGCAGCAAAGACGCGCCCTTGGAGCGACCTCTCGATGAATATCCGACTGAAATGGTGGAAGAACTACACCTTCAATCTCAATGCCGTCTTTGCCACTTACGCTTACGAACTGGATGAGAGCGGCGAGCCTTACGTAGGAACGCGCACAGAGTACAGCTACGGACGATTCGGACGATTCCAGGGTATGTCTCAAAATATTTCCTACACGCTCGACCCTTCCAAGATCAAGAAACTCTTCGGAGGCGGAGACGACACGAAATCCAAGAAGTCGGACGATGATGATGACGATGATGATGACGTCAACACCAACGTCGATGACACAATGGTGAAGGCGCAGAACGGTGCTCGCAAGGAGAATGCCGGCAAGGCAGAGACCGATGAAGATGGATATATGAAATTCTCAATGCCGTGGAGCATCACCTTCGGCTATGGAGTGACAATGCGTGAGAACAAATCTGGTAAATTCAATACGAAGTCAATGCGCTATCCGTATGCTTTCACCCAGAACCTCAACTTCTCCGGCAACATCCGTATCTCTGACGGCTGGAATATCTCATTCTCGTCAGGTTACGATTTCGATTATCATAAGTTGTCCACCACCACTGCTTCGCTCTCTCGCGACCTCCACTGCTTTAATATGTCGTGCTCAGTGGTATTGGCACCTTACACCAGTTATAATTTCTCCTTCCGTTGTAACGCAGCGACCCTCACCGACGCTCTCAAGTATGACAAGCGCTCAGGCTACGCCAACAATGTGAAGTGGTACTAATGACCACAACGGAGCTTCTTATAAAAAAGACAATAAGCAAACGATGTGACGGCCTCGTAGTTCAGTTGAATAGAATGCAGGATTCCGGTTCCTGAGATCGCGGGTTTGAGCCCCGCCGAGGTCACAAAGAAAAGAGATTAGACATTGCGCTAATCTCTTTTCTTTTGGTATTTTTTTTTGCTTCATTTTCATATACTTGCAGATAAGCCTTTCCTGGAGCCGCTTTGATTTTATTGTATTTTCGCTCTCCAGACTGTTGGGGAGCAACCTTCTTTCTCTTTGAATATGCGATAGAGTTAGGAGCGTGAAGAGAAGCCACATTCGGCTGACATGAAGTGAAGTAGCGTGACCACTCATAGCGTCAATGAATCCATACGCTTCTTATCTTATGTTTGCTTTTTCAAAAAGATCATTCATCCTTACCTCACTATTCACCAATCCGCTATGCATATTCTGCTTCACCCCATAAGTTGTGATGAAGGTATGCAGCAATGCCTTCTTCGTCTTGGTCGCCACAGAGAAGGAAGACATTCTGTCACGCAGCCGCTGCTCATAGCCGGCATCTATCACAAACTCATCCTTGGCATATTTCATCTCACAGATATTGATAGCTCCATCAGCACGATCTATCAGCATGTCAATCTGACCTCCTCTCCATTCTGCACCGGTAGCATCCACAAAAGGACGGCAAGACCAGGAATAAACATTCGCCAAAACACCAGAAATACCTAAAGCCTTCTTTATCTGTGGAATATGATGCAGGCATACCTGCTCAAAAGCATAACCACTCCAGGCGGTTCTACTTCCAGAATTACGCATATTACTCCAGAAGTTCTTATCCTGCCCACTGTTGTTTGCCACAAAACGGGTATAGAACAAAGAATATAAGTCTGTTAACTGATAAAGGGCATCCCTTTCACTTTTTCCTATGGTAGAATATTTCCTGATAAAATCGCATTTCTTCAGATTCTCCAGGATTTCAGACAACTGTCCACCACCTTTCAGTTTCAACTCATCCATCAATTCCTTGCGGGTCATACCCTTCATTTTTTCTGAAAGCACCTCTACTACCTTGCGATAATACCTGGAGTCATTAAAGAGGGAACGGAAGAAGAAATCGAATTCTCCACGCAATGGGGAATCCTGCGAGAAAAACAATCTGTCGATGCACACGTCTAATGGAACACCACGCTCTAGCATATCAAGATAATAAGGAATACCACCCAGTATCATATACACATCCAACACCTGCTGGCGGGTAAGAGCCAGCCCTTTCAATCCGTTTAAGAACTGCTCTGTCTCGCCCAGAGAGAAGGGAGCCAGATAGATCTGCCGGGTTACGCGACCATACAATCCGCC
>OQVQ01000237.1_pt1 | contig 26767 bp, 27 predicted proteins | sample 1691491 | NCBI WGS metagenome assembly OQVQ01 (sample SAMN03418252, study PRJEB22391) | human gut metagenome | biome: human-gut; feature: organic feature; material: feces | host: Homo sapiens | place: Tanzania | collected 2013-01
GGCAGCAGGCGGCTTCGCCGCCCGCTCTTTCGGTTTGCTAAACAAACCGAAAGGCGTGCGCCCCGCACTGCGGTGTTTCGCATACAATGCAATTTGCTCAAAGTCGAAAAACATTGAGAGAAAATCTTGTGCATTAAAAGTATTGATTTTTCCGTCGACTATGCTATAATAATATTGCAATATAAAACTGCCACCGGGTAGTGAAGCTTACAGCATTCGCCGTACATCGTTAGGTCTTAGAAGATGTGCGCAACGAATGCTGTTTTTTGTTGGAGGATATATGAAAATAAGAAACCCATTTTCACAGCTCACTAAATCAGAATGGATTTTGTGGGGAATTTCCGCCGCTGTTGTTACAGTTTCATTCTTTTTCGGAGAAAATAACAGTATACTTAACCTCGTTGCCTCGCTCACTGGCGTAACATCTCTTATATTTGTTGCAAAGGGAGATGTTTTCGGACAGGTGCTTACCGTTTTGTTCAGCATAATGTACAGTATTATTTCGTACAGATTCCGATATTACGGAGAAATGATAACCTATCTCGGAATGACAGCTCCCGTGGCTTTGATGTCGGTAATAAGCTGGCTGCGACACCCATTTGAAAGCGGGAAAGCGGAGGTAAAGATCGAAAAGCTTACCAAAGCAAAAATAATTGCGCTTATTGTGCTTAATGCGCTTATAACCACGCTTTTCTATTTTATTTTAATGTTTTTTAACACCCCGAATTTGATTATAAGCACAATCTCTGTAACAACAAGTTTTGCGGCAGCATTTCTTCAATTTCTGCGTTCTCCCATTTACGCTGTCGCGTATGCCGCAAATGATATTGTGCTTATTATTTTGTGGACTCTGGCTTCATTTGAAAATCTGTCGTTTATTTCGGTGGTAGCTTGTTTTACAGCCTTTTTTGCCAATGACATATACGGTTTTATCAACTGGCGGCGAATGAAAAAGCGCCAGAATAAAATAACGGAAATAAATCGTCAAAGTTCATAAATTTTGTTGTTACAGCACTAAAAATATATAAAAAATTGAGATTGTAATTGCTTCGATTTTGTGATATACTTTGAAATACTTTCGCAAAAAAATAAAAAGGAGCGAAATTATGAAAGAAAAAGAAATTTACAGACGGGCTTTACGGCTGGCAGTACCAATGATGATACAAAACGGCGTTACAAACATGGTCGGGCTTGTGGATAACATCATGGTCGGAAGTCTTGGAACGGAAGCGATAAGCGCAGTTTCAATAGTCGGACAGCTAATATTTGTATTTAACCTTGCTATATTCGGCGGACTATCCGGTCCGGGAATTTACGGCGCGCAATATTATGGGCAAGGCAATACCGAGGGATTCAAAAACACATTCCGTATTAAACATTGGATATGCGGGATATGTCTGCTGCTCGGATTGCTTGTTTTTATTTTCGGCGGAGAGTGGCTGATTACAATGTATCTGCACGGCGAAAGTGAAACAATAAATCCAATATTGACTTTGGATTACGCCAAAAGTTACCTTCATATCATGCTTTTCGGACTTCCTCCGTTCGTTATAACTCAGATATATGCGGGAAGTCTGCGCGAAACGGGCGAAAGCGTTAAGCCTATGGTGGCCGGTATCGCGTCGGTCGTTGTTGACATTATTTTCAACTATTTTCTTATATATGGAAAATGCGGTTTTCCGCAGCTCGGCGTCAGAGGTGCTGCTATCGCTACAGTTTTCGCGCGTTTCATCGAAGCGGCAGTTGTAATTATCTGGACTCAGGCGCAGATAAAAACAAAGCATACATTTCTTATGGGAGCATACAAAACGCTGCGAGTTCCCCGTGATACTGCCGTAAAAATAATTAAGAAAGGACTTCCGATCTTCTTTAATGAATTTTTATGGGCAGGCGGAATTGCAGCGCTTACGCAGTGTTATTCAATAAAGGGACTGGAAATCATAGCCGGTCTGAACATTTCAAACGCTATATGCAATTTGCTTAATGTCGTTTTCATAGCGCTCGGAAACGCTGTCGGAATAATTATCGGGCAATTTCTCGGCGCAGGAGAATATGAAACCGCGCGCAAGAGTTCGTTTAAGCTGATGTGGTTTACGGGAATTGCCAGTGCAGTGCTTACTGTGATTCTTGTGTCACTTTCGGGTGTATTCCCCATGTTTTATGACACAACGCAGCAAGTGCGCGATTACAGCCAGTGGTTTATAATTATAACAGCGCTATTCTTCCCTATTCAAGGCTTCCTGAACGCACTTTATTTTACACTGCGTTCAGGCGGAAAAACATTCGTCACATTTCTTTTTGACAGCGTTTATACATGGGCTGTGCCACTTCCGATTGCACTTATACTCTGCAATTTTACCCAACTGCCAATTCTCGCGGTTTACGCGATTGTTCAGGCGGCGGATTTCATTAAACTTATCGTGGGATATACCCTTATTAAAAAGGGCGTTTGGATAAGCAATCTGGTTGAATAAGAAATCCCGCTGACAGCTATAAACTGTCGGCAGGATTTGTATTTATTCCTTAGGAGCGGATACCGTAATCGTTATTGAAATATTTTCAATATTCTTTTTCTTATTTATCTGCCATAACTGCGCTGAAGCGCCGTCGAGCGAACCGTCAGCAGTTCTCGCATCTTCGGGAACGGAAGAAACCCACTGATTGAAGAGATTTACACGGGTACATTTTCCGTCGTCGGACGAGGTATATGCTTTTCCGACAAGTTCGCACTCTTCCCCGTTTACGGTAAAGCTGTCAATCGTGATGATATATCCGGGATAAAGAGTTTCACCGTTTGAGATTCCGATTGCAGAGAAAGCAACACCCTTTGCACCGTTTATTTCACTGAAATCAAGACCGATAGTATATGTTCCCTCACCTGTGATAAGCGCATTTGTCGCCTTTATGCCAACTGTTTTATTTGTTGGGTCGTATACGTCGCCGACGGAATAACTTACGCCGTAATCGCTGCTCTGATACATTATCCATGCAACCGCCGCGTCATCTGAAGCGGCTATATCATTTTCGTCGGTCATGCGCTCCTTTGCTGCTTCAAGTGCCTGAGCCATTTCTTTTTCAGCATTTTCCTTTATTTCAGCTTCGGAAAGCGCAGACTGTTCAGAAAAACTTCTTTCCTTGAACAATTTCGACATACTTTCGTCTGAAATAAAGCCGCTGTTTCTGCGATAAAGGTTATTGCAGTCCCAGAGCATGGGGCAGTAATTGTAGAGATCGCAGTTGTTAAGGAAGTTGTTATAAAATAAGTCGGTATCGGGCTTCGGATTGCTTCCGTCAACGAGAACCGCATACTCGCCGATAATTACGCCATAGCCTTTTTCGGTGAACTTTGTCATTTTTTGAAGTAGATTGTTCTGCTCGTCGTAATCCTGCGGCGAGCCCCACTGATTTACACTCTTTGTTCCGCAGTAGTCCCAAGGTGTGTAATAATGAACGGATACAATCAGTTTATCCTTTGCGGTGTCCTCGGGCATAACGAAGCGGTCGTCGCAGGTACAGGTAATATCTGTGTTATAGCCTGCAATAAGCAGGAACCTGTCTGCATTCTTCCCACCCGTAGAACGTATCAGCTTCACAAATTCGCTGTTTATGAGGTTTGTCGTTTCATAACATTCGGCTTTTGAGAGGGTTCCCGAATCTGTGGCTACGTCTTTATCGTTAAGACGATCGCCAAGTTCTTCATTTGCCGACTCAAAAATGAGTTTATAGGAACAATCTCCGAAATAATCGGCGATCTGCGACCACATAGCCTTGTACATTTCCATTGCTTTTTCTCGTGTGGATTCGTCCGCAGAACCGAACATTCCCCACCAGCTTCCATCCCAGTGATCATTGATAACCACATACATATCGCAGTCGAGCGCATAGTCGACAATAGTCTTTACACGTTCGAGAAGCCGCGCGTCAATGGTATAATCACCGCTCTCGTAGTTCATTCCGTTTGTCCAAGCCACGGGAATGCGAAGACTGTCAAAACCGGCAGTTTTCATGCCTTCTATCATCTCACGGGTTGTAGTAGGCTGTCCCCAAAGACCTTCAAAGCTCGTCGGGTCAGAACCGGTCAGATAGCTCTTGTGTCCATAGGCTTCCATTGTGTTGCCCAGATTGATGCCGTTTCCCATAAGGCGGGTCGCTTCAAGCGCAGTCATTTCGTTGCTTTCCTCCGCTACAGAAACTTCGGGAGTTTCTGCCGCCGAAGCGGACGATTCCTGCGTCTGTGCGGAGTTTTCTACTCCGTTACAGCCTGAAAAAAGCATCACAGCCGCCAATGCAATCGCTGCAAAGGCATTTTTTCTTGTTTTCATCACGTTTACCTCCAAAGTGTGATAACGTTTACACCGCTTCACATTATATCATACTTTTTCCCAATTTACAATATTTTTGTGCAAAATTGCCATTGCCGTATTGTTAAAAAAAATCATAGCCGAATTGTGCGTTTTAACAAACACTTGACAAAGCTGCGTAAATATGCTTTAATTAAAATAGAATAAAATCGAAAGGATATTTTTATGGAACGCCGCGATAAAATCAATTATTACCTTGATATTGCCGAAGTCGTTTGCGAGAGAAGCACCTGTCTGCGCAGGCAGTTCGGCGCAATTATCGTAAAAAATGACGAGATTATTTCTACCGGATATAACGGAGCGCCGCGCGGCAGAAAAAACTGCTGCGATATAGGCGAATGTGTGCGTGAAAAACTGTCAATACCCCGCGGCGAAAGATATGAACTTTGCCGTTCGGTTCACGCCGAAGCAAACGCAATTATTTCCGCGTCACGTCAGCAGACAATGGGCGCGACGATATACCTTGCCTGTCACGACGCTAAAACCGGCGAGCTTATGGGGGGCGTAGAGCCTTGCTCAATGTGCAAGCGTCAGGTCCTCAACGCAGGAATAGAGAGAGTTATTGTCCGCGAAACAAAAGATAAATACCGCATTATAGATGTCAACGAGTGGATTGAAAACGATGAAAGTCTTTTCGGTCGCGACAGTTATTAAGTTTGTGGCTGATATAAATTAAATTCAGTTAATTTGAGAATTCTCCGCAAACCGAATTAAGAAAAATCCCGTCAAGCATTGAACGCCTGACGGGATTTTTTATTTGCTTCTTTCGATAAAATCAAAAACAGTACTCCAGTAAAGCTGCGGGTCGATTTCGGCAGACTGAGCATGAACTGCGCCGTAAATGACCAGTTTTTCTTTTTTGCAGGCTGCCGCGTTATAAAGCTCATCTTGCATATAAAAAGGCACAAACTCATCTGCGCTGCCGTGAATGAATAAAATCGGAAGCGCGGATTTTTTTACCGCGCTAATACACGAAGCGCCTGTTTTCAGGCTCCAGCCGTCCCTGAATCTGCAAAGCAGATCCACAATATTCAGAACTGGGAACGCAGGGAGATGAAACATACGTTTAAGGTTATATTTGAACTCGTCGTAAACTGAAGTATATCCACAGTCCTCGATCACAGCGATAACCTGTTCGGGCAGCTTATGCCCCGCTGTGAGCATAACGGTCGCAGCCCCCATGGAAACGCCGTAAAGAACTACTTGCGACGCATTTTCATCATATATGACACGTTTTATCCATTCGATAAGGTCGTACTGTTCCTTTTCGCCCATGCTCGTTTTTCGACCCTCGCTTAAACCGTAGCCACGCTGGTCGGGAAGCAGCACATTAAATCCGCGCGCATAGAACTGTTCGGCGCAGTCCGCCATATTCTTCCCTTCCGAGTCATAGCCGTGCATTATGACAGCCCAGCGGCTTCCGCTGTTTTTGGCGGCGATCCCGTGCAGAATTGTTCCGTCGCGCGCGGAAATATACCGCTCCACATAGTCGATATTTTTAAGCCATTTCCTTTTTTGTGCAACATTACCCGACGAAAATTTCTTATAATCGGTGTAGAGAAAAACTTTGTAAAAAAGCGCGCTTACCGCTGTTGCAAATCCTCCCGCAAGCGCCAGAAAACAAAGGATTTTTTTCAAATGACCGCCTCCTTTTTACGGAATTATTTCTTCGCCTTTATTTTATCATATCCCGAAAGCGTTGTCAATTCACATTTTTCTGCATTATTTCGCGCTGTACGGCAATATTTCCGCGGAGAATGACGTCTGCGCGCAAATAAACTCCCGTTTCATCTGCGCGTACACTCTTTCGGGTATCAACAAGCTCGTATTCACCGAAAAAATTCTCACAGTAATCATCAAACTGTCGAGTTAGGATACGCTCGATATCCGACGACTTTCTTGTAACGGAAATATCCTCGTATTCGGTATATGTATTTGTTTTGACCGTCCATGGCAGCTTTAATCCAAATAGTTCAAACGCCTGTGTTTCTTCCGTGCAGATTTTATTTGCACGGTCGATATTTCCGCTGTCCAAAGGAAAAACAAAGCCAAACAGCATAAGTTCGCGTTCATATTCGACAAGTCCTGTTTTTTGCTTTTCCATTGTTGTGTACGGCATAAAAAATTCGACAGTTTCGGTGAATTCCGCAATAATTTTTGCATTTGCATGAGTAATTGAAATGTTCCCCGCCCCGTCGTCGACAGCGCCGCTTACTACAACGCTTCCCTCTGCAACGCCGCTTCCTTTCGGATAAAGGAGCGTACCCGAATAGACCTGTGTTTCGAGAATAACGCCGGATTTTGCAGCTACAACATTACAAGGCGTACTTTGCGGGATAACGGGCGTTTCGGGAAAATCAGCCTCGTTAATGTAAACACTTAATTTGCTTCCGTTAAGCTCTACGCTCATCCATGCAATATCGGGAATACGCCGTTTTATATCAACTTCAACAGCGTTTACATCTACCGCAGGCGAATATGAGCCGATTTCAACATTATTGAGAGAAAGAAGCTGGATCACCTGATTTTCAGAAAGTTTTTCATTTCCGTGAACTTCGATCTTCCATATAAAGCGCTGCAACATAAGAATAAGAAAAAGCCCCGCGATTGAGCCGATAACCAATCCGAAGCGACTGCGGTAGCACCTGACGCGAAAGTATATCCCTTTTCGCTTGCAGACGCGTGTTCTGACGCCGAAATTGCGTGAGGTCCGTGCAATTATGAGATAATCTTGTTTTGACGCGTCGGCGTAGATTATCCCGCCTTTTGAGCGAATATTTTTCAGCACTATTCCCTGCTGTATGAGCGCGGTTATAAACTCTTCGCCATACGCTCCTATGACAGAAAAAGTGACGTTTCCGAATAAACTATGCTTCACTTATTTTTTCCTTTCTTTTCATCAAGCGGTTCAAATGAAACAGAATGTAATGTTCCGCTTATAGAAGCGCCGCCGCTGCTGTAAGTGCGCATTTTCAGGTCAAGTCCAACTATCGTTACAGAGCATTTGGCGAGCTTCAGGCAAATCATATTCTCGTTTAAAACCAAAACCTCCCGACAGCATTCAATAAGCATATTTTCGTAATCCATTATCTGAATTGCCGAGTGTCGTTTTGTCCTGTTTCTGACATTTTCGTAACGTCGGGCAAGCTCGTTTATATTCATTGAATCACCTTCCGTTTCATATATATGTAGCAATAAAGCCATTCATGCCGCAAAAGAAAGGAAGGATATATTGAAAAGATTTATAATATCCGTAAAGGTATTCTGCTCCGTCTCTATGATAATTCTGCTGCTTATTTTTCCGAAAAACGCTTCACAAAGCGTTTCCGACAGCATACAGGTCTGCCTTGGCACGATTATCCCGTCAATGTTTGCCTTTATGGCTATTTCTACCTTTATTATAAATGAGGGTCTGCACAGCATAATTTTCAGACCGTTTTACTTTTTGCTTCATCGCGTTATACGTCTCGACCGAAGCACATTTGCTATATTTTGCCTTAGTCTTATCGGAGGCTATCCCGTTGGGATAAAGCTGCTGAAAGACAGAATTCGCCTTGACGAAAATTACCGTAAAACTGCCGAAAATTCAGCTATGTTTTGCTACTGCATTTCACCGTCGTTCGCAGTAACTATGATAGGATTAGGCATTTTTTCGAGTGCGGAAGCGGGAATGATCGTATATTTATCGAATGTTGCAGCGTGCATTACAGCCGCTATATTCATAGGGAAAAATAATGGCGTATCAGATAAAATCTGTTCAAAAACAAAAAGCGGCATGATATATGCAGTACAGTCATCGGCTCTTTCGCTTTTCACAGTATGCACCGTAATTGTTGCTTTCAATGTAATTCTCTCTATGTGTTCAGAACTGTTCAGAACGGCAGGAGTAACGCTCGAGCCGTCTGTTCTTGGCTTTTTCGAGATAAGCAACCTTTTAAAAATGACTTCGGATTTAAATATGCTGCCGCTCATTTCCGCGATAAGCTCTTTCGGAGGAATATGCGTTCTTGTGCAATGCACGGCGATATGCGGCGGAGCATTCTCTCTAAAGCGATTTCTGATTTCGCGTATTCCTATCGCATTTTTAAGTGGAATTTACTGTGCGGTATCCTTGCGGCTATTCGACATTTCAATTCCTGCTTCCGGCGCAGTACATTACACATTTGAATTTAACGCAAATCAAATCGTACTGCCACTGCTAATGGCAATGAATATAATTCTTTTCAACAAAAAGATAAAAAATTTACGAAAGGGGTAGAAATTCAGCAAAAAATGTGTTATAATTAAGAAAATACATATTAAGGCGACGTATCCGCGCCTTATGGAAAGGATTGAGGTATCATGAAAAAGAAATTGTTCGGTAACAACATAAAGCCCGCCTGCAAATACTGCGAGCTTTGCAAGGCTCTCGAAAACGACAAGTTTGAATGTGAAAAATTCGGCGAGGTTAAATCTTATGATTCCTGCAAGAAATTTGTTTATAATCCTTTAAAGCGTATTCCTAAAAAGGAAGTTCTCCTTGCAAACTCCGATGTAAATAATATTGATTTCTGACTTTTAGCACATTTTTTCTTTGTTTAAATTGTACAAATTTACTCAACTGGGTTGGTGCAATATGTAAATTGACTGCAAAGAGGAAATGTGCTAAAATTGTTTTAGCAGATGTAATCGGTTACATACTGTATACATGGTGAATATGGAAGCTCAGGCTTCTAAGAAAGGAATAATGAAGAATGAAATCCAGCAAGAAAATTATTGCGGCTGCCCTTGCAGTATCAACTGTATTCGGCATATCGGCTTGTGGTCAGAGCGGAGGCGGACGAACCGAGAACACGCTGACTACTACAACAACAGCTATGATTACGACAACGGAGGATGAAATATTTGACAACCCTGTTGACGTAGGAAACGTAAACCTCGACGTAACGGACAATGATACCGACATTTCCGGCACAGTTGTACGCTATATCGGCTGTTACGACCTAAGAACTGCAGGCGATATAAAGCCGGCGTATAAATACTTTGAGGAAACGTACAACGCAACTATCGAGGTCGAACTTTGTGCTGATAACGCAATAATGGAAACTCTTGCGAAATATATGGCAGCAGATACATCTCCCAACCTTGTTGACGCACGCGACAATACTTTCCCCTACCTTATTTCAAAGAACTCATATGAGCCTCTCGACGGATATATCGATCTTTCCGCACCGCAATGGGACGGAGTAACCGATATCATTGACGGATATCAGCTTAACGGAAAGCACTATTATTACCCATGGGCATACTTCGTTTCGCCCAACTTCCTCATCTACAACAGAGGATTGTTCCAGGAATATGGCATTAAAGACCCTAAGGAGCTTTGGGACGCAGGCGAATGGACATGGGACGCGTTTTATGACTGTATGATTCAGTTCAAAAACAACAGCCAGTATGAAGATGCACTCGGTTTATACGGCGCAATAAGCACAACCGCTATCAATTCAACCGGTGAAGCCCTGATAGGATTTGAAAACAACCAGCTTGTAAACAATCTTCGTTCTGCAGGCGTTGAGCGTGCACAGCAGTTCCTCGAAAAGCTCAAAAAAGAAGGCTTGTCTTCGCTTTTCTACGGAACTTATTCCAACGTTGACCACTATCCTATAATTGACGGAAATGCAGCTTTCCAGTCTGTCGGCGACTGGAAAATCTCGGATTACTCAAGATATCAGAAGCTCAAGGCTAAAAAGGGCGAAGATATAGATATTTTCTTTGTTCCCTATCCGAGAGATCCTTCGTCCGATGAATATTACTATACGCTCGATACGTTCGGATACATGGTTCCTGCAGGTTCTAAAAATATTCAGGCTTCCTGCATTTTCATTAACTGTGTACGTCTTAGCCAGACAGACCCCGAGCTTAAAGAAGTCACCCGCGAGAGCATTATGAAGTCAAAGGCATACACCGAAGAGCAATATGAACTTTGGAGCTACTTCCATGATGTAAACAATTTTGATCATCTGGTAGTTGACTATGCAACCTGCTTCGATACAGATACGATAAACAACACTATCACGCCCATGCTTGAAGATGTTCCATTCGTTACAAGTGCCGAAAATGATAATTCGTGGACAACACTCAGAGAAACGAATTACAACATAGTTGATTCTAAGATTCAGGAAATTAACGCTCTCATAAACGGTCAGTAAATTCAAAAACAGCCCCGATTTATTCGGGGTTGTTTTTTATACAAAAACCCCGCCTTTTGTAGATACAAAAAGCGGGGATGCGTTTATATTGAATACGATTACTTGCCGAGAGCAGCTTTTGTTACAGCTACAATGTTTTCTGCACAAAGTCCGAATTCTTTCAGTAATGCGGCCGCAGGACCTGAATGTCCGAAGCAGTCCTTTACGCCGATTTTGATAACAGGAACAGGGCATTCTTCGGTTACAACGTTCGCAACCGCTGAACCTAAGCCGCCGATAACGCTGTGTTCTTCAACGGTAACGATCTTACCTGTCTCCTTTGCAGCCTTGATAATTATATCACGGTCAATAGGCTTAATTGTATGGATATTGATAACACGGGCGTCAATTCCCTGCTCTGCAAGCGCCTTGCCTGCTTCGATAGCCTCGCCTACCATAAGACCGGTTGCGATAATTGTAATATCCTTGCCGTCCTTGAGCTGAACGCCTTTTCCAATCTCGAATCTGTATGTTGCCGCGTCATTGAAAATGGGAGCAGCGAGTCTGCCGAAGCGCATATATGTCGGACCTACAAAGTCTGCCATTGCAAGAACCGCAGCCTTAGCTTCAACATCATCTGCAGGGTTGATAACGGTCATATTTGGAATCGCAGTCATGAGCGCAATGTCTTCGTTGCACTGATGAGAAGCGCCGTCCTCGCCGACAGAAATACCCGCGTGAGTTGCGCCTATCTTTACGTTGAGTTTCGGATAACAAATGCTGTTTCTTACTATTTCAAAAGCGCGTCCTGCCGCAAACATTGCGAACGAACTTGCGAATACGAGCTTTCCTGTTGTGGCAATACCCGCCGCAACGCCCATCATGTTTGCTTCCGCGATTCCGCAGTCGAAATGCTTATCGGGGTATGCTTTCTTAAAAATGCCTGTCTTGGTTGCAGCTGCAAGGTCTGCGTCGAGTACTACTAAATCAGGGCGCTTTTCCGCGAGCAGAACAAGACCCTCACCGTAGCTTTCACGAGTTGCTTTCTTTTCCATAGCTCAAAAATCCTTTCTTTACTTCTGTAATTCATCGAGATGAGCCTGAAGCTCGCCCATTGCAATTTTGTACTGTTCTTCATTCGGTGCTGCGCCATGCCATGCAACATTGTTTTCCATGTATGAAACGCCCTTGCCCTTGACAGTTTTCTGAATAATTACCGTAGGCTGATTTGCGATTTTTTCCGCTTCGTTGAGCGCATTTTCAATCTCATCAAAATCATGACCGTTTATAGTGATAACGTGCCAACCGAACGCGGCAAACTTTTCGTCAATCGGATACGGACTCATTACCTGAGTTATCGGACCGTCAATCTGAAGATTGTTATTGTCAACAACATAAACAAGATTATCAAGCTGATAATGTGCGGCAAACATTGCGGATTCCCATACCTGACCTTCCTGAATTTCGCCGTCGCCCAAAATAGCGTAAACCTTATAGGTTTCATTTGAAATCTTTCCCGAAAGAGCCATGCCGCAAGCTGCTGAAACGCCCTGTCCGAGTGAACCTGTGCTCATATCAACGCCGGGAACTTTGCCGAGAACGGGATGTCCCTGTAAACGTGAGTCGATCTTGCGAAGCGTTTTAAGCTCTTCAACGGGGAAAAAGCCTCTGTGCGCAAGAACCGCATATAAAGCGGGAGCGGTATGTCCTTTTGAAAGAACCAGACGATCGCGATCAGCCATCATAGGATTTTGGGGATCAACGTTCATTCTTGCCATGTAAAGGTAGGTAAGCATATCTGTAACGGAAAGAGATCCGCCCGGATGGCCGGCCTTTGCGTTATAAACGCCTTCGATAATGCCCATTCTGACCTTTGTTGCAGTTATTTCAAGCTGCTTTTTTAATGTTGCGTCCATATTAGACCTCCTGTACTTTTTAAGCGGTTTCCCGCATTGAGTTTCAATTAAAGTGTTTCAATATAATCAATTATCTGACTTATCGGAGAATTGTTGTTATCGCTGACAATCAGCTTTGAGGCACTTTTAACCTGTTCTTGTGCATTTGCTACGGCAACTCCCAGATCTGCGGTTCTAACCATGTCGTAATCATTGCCAAAATCGCCGACAGCAACCGTGAACAAATCTTCTTTTCCGAGCAAACTGAGCAGCTTTTTATAGCCGAATCCCTTGCTTATGCCCTCAGGCAGCATTTCATAATACATGGGCGACGAATGAACCCAGTTTACGTCTTTTTGACATTTTTCGTGTGTATATTGAATGACGCGGCCTATTTTTTCAGACGGATATGCAATCAAAACTTTTAACCAATCACCTTTCGGGGCTTTATCAAGACAACAGTGAACAGCTTCGATCTGTTCGATTGCAAGATGTTCCTTAACAGTTTCGTTGTAATCAGTCACATAAACAGCCTCGCCCCGAAGAATCTCAATTCCTATATCGGGAAACTCGTTTTCAAGCTCGCGTATGTAATCATATGCACAATCAGGCATTGAGCTGTGCCACAAAAATTCCCGCCGATTAAAATCATAAACAGCCGCACCGTTAAAAATTACGCACGGAATGTCTACACCGATTTTTTTCACGACATTTTCAGCCATCGCAACTCCGCGGCCGGTTGCGACTGTAAATAAACCGCCGCCGCTGAGGAATTTTTCAATAGCGTTAAGATCCTTTTCGGAAATTCGCTTATCGTCTGTAAGCAGCGTTCCGTCAAGATCGCTCATTAAAATTACTCTTTTAAAATCCATATTATTTTATACTTTTCAGAAATTTTACAAAATATTCGGGAAGCTCGCTTTCAAATTCCATATATTCGCCGCTTACGGGGTGAATAAACCCGATCTTTTTTGCGTGAAGGCACTGCCCTCCAAGCGATTTCGATTTACCGTTTCCGTACACCTCGTCGCCCGCAATCGGGTGACCGATATATGCCATGTGAACGCGAATTTGATGCGTCCGACCTGTTTCGAGCCTTAGCCGCAAATGTGTATATCCGGGCAAATTTTCGAGAACGTGATAATGCGTTATTGCTTCCTTGCTGTTTTCGCTTGTTACGCACATCTTTTTTCTGTCAGCTTTGTTCCTGCCTATCGGAGCGTTAACCGTCCCGTCACTTTTTATTGAACCGACAGCAACAGCCTCATATTCGCGCGTAAAGCTGTGAACTTTTATCTGTTCTGCAAGCCCGTGGTGCGCAAAATCATTTTTTGCCACGATCAAAAGACCGCTCGTGTCTTTGTCTATTCGATGAACAATACCGGGACGAATTTCGCCGTTTATTCCCGAAAGACTTTCTCCGCAATGGTACATAAGAGCATTGACAAGCGTACCGGAAGAATGGCCTGCGGCGGGGTGAACGACCATGCCTTTGGGTTTATTCACAACCAAAAGGTCGTTATCCTCATAAACGATTTCAAGCGGAATATTCTCAGGCAAAATATCAACACATTCAGGCTCGGGAATAATCAGACAAATTTTGTCACCGCTGTGAATCTTATAGTTTTTTTGAACATTCACGCCGTTCACTGTGCAGCTTCCGTTTTCTATCAGACGCGCTGCGGCAGTCCGGGTAAGTTCGATTTCTTCCCTTTCGGAAAGAAATTTATCCAACCTGTCGCCTGACTGCTCCACAACAAATTCAAGGCTGTTCATTTGTCCGCCTCTTTACTTTCAGCAGCTTTTTTTTCGTTCTTTTTGTCCTCCAATATGAACAAAACGGCAAAAATAATACCACCGCAGACTACGCAAATATCAGCAAAATTAAAAATTGCAAAATTGATTATCTTAAAGTCGATGAAATCAACAACATATCCGAGAAAAACACGGTCGATAAGATTGCCTAATCCTCCTCCTGCTATTGCCGCAAGCGAGAAAAGCTGTGCATATCCTTTTGTGCGTCCCGAAAAAATGTACCATTCTATTACACAAATCATAATTATCGGCAATATTGTCAGCAGAAGCTGCTTCCCCTCAAGCAGGCTGAACGACATACCGGTATTTTCACAATATGTCCAGTTCACCCACTCTGTTTCGCCGAATTTTATAATGGGAATTGAGCCTTGCGGCTTAACATAGCTTACGGCAAGCCATTTTGTAAACTGGTCCAACGCCGCAAGCGCTATTGTTGCCGCAAGTGCAATCAGTGGTAATTTTTTCTTTTGCAATGGTATACAATCCTTTCACCGGTTTGAGGATACAGATTTTTATTGTTCAAACAAAAAATCAGCATTACATACAGGAGAGCCATACAAAAATGTACGGCTCTTCTGTTTTATGCTTTACTTTGAGAGAACACTTGCGCAGCGTTCGCAAAGGTCGGAATATTCTGCATTTTTTCCGACAGTATCGGAGTATGTCCAGCAACGGGCGCACTTTTCGCCGTCAGCCTTTACAACAGTTATCGAAAGACCTTCAACATTTCCGTGGAACTCGCCTTCGCCGTCCGCAAGCTCAACTTGCGATACGATAAACGCCTTATTTAACACAGGAAGAATGTCGGATAAGTCATCATTTGTATGAAGAATTACCTTAGCTTCCAGCGACTTGCCTATAACCTTTTCATTTCTCTTCTGTTCAAGCGCAACAAGCACATCATCGCGAATTGCGTGAATCTTGTCCCACTTTGCGGTATCAACGGAAATTCCGGTCGCTTCAGGCATACGATTGAATACAACATTTCTTGCATCGTCGCCGCTCTTCTTAGGAAGCTCCTTCCATATCTCATCTGCCGTAAACGTAATTATAGGCGCAATAAGACGAGTAAGGCCGCTGAGAATGATATACATTGCCGTCTGAGCCGCGCGTCTGTCCTCGCCCTCGGCTGCTTCACAATAAAGTCTGTCCTTGATAATATCAAGATAGAAGTTAGACATATCAACAACGCAGAAGCTGTTGATCGCATGATAAGCGTGGTAATAGTCCATATCTTCGTAGGACTTCTTAACTTTTTCGATAAGGCTATCGAACTTTGAAACAGCCCACTTGTCAATGTCGGTAAGCTTATCGAGAGCTACCATGTCCGTATCGGGATTGAATCCCTTTCCGTTGCAGAGATTGCCAAGCATAAAGCGAGCAGTGTTACGGATCTTGCGGTAAGTTTCTGAAAGCTGTTTTAAAATGTCTTGTGAAACACGAATATCACTATGATAATCAAGCGATGTTACCCAAAGGCGAAGAACGTCTGCGCCATACTGCTTGATGACTTCTTCGGGTACAATGTAGTTGCCCTTGGACTTGGACATTTTTTCGCCCTTTCCGTCAACAATCCAGCCATGAGTGCATACAGCCTTATAGGGAGCATGACCAGTACACGCAACAGACGTAAGGAGCGAACTCTGGAACCAGCCTCTGTACTGGTCACAGCCTTCAAGGTAAAGATCAGCGGGAGAACGAAGATAATCACGTTCTTCGAGAACGGCAGCATGGGTACAGCCGGAATCGAACCAAACGTCAAAAATGTCCATTTCTTTTGTAAACTCGCCGCAGCCACATTCACATTTTACGGTATCGGGGATAAATTCGGAAGGATCCTTTGAATACCATACGTCAGAGCTTTCTTTTCTGAATAGGTCGGAGATCGCCTTGATAGATTCGGGAGTAACAACGGGCTTTCCGCACTTCTTACAATACAGAACAGGAATCGGAACGCCCCAGCGGCGCTGACGTGAAATACACCAGTCGCTTCTGTCGCGAACCATGTTCTTTATGCGCTCTTCGCCCCAACCGGGAATCCACTGAACCTCTTCAATAGCCTTAACAGCTTCGTCCGCAAATTTTTCAACGGAACAGAACCACTGTTCAGTAGCGCGATAAATAATCGGCTTATGGCATCTCCAGCAATGAGGGTACTGGTGAACGATTTTTTCAATAGCAAGCAGAGCATTAAGCTCTTCCAGCTTCTTTGCGATAGCCTTGTTGGCTTCATCTGTGGTAAGTCCGGCAAATTCGCCCGCTTCATCAGTGAGCTTTCCCTTGCTGTCAACAGGAACAATAATCTTGAAAAGCCCCTTGTAACTGTTGCATACTTCATAGTCCTCAACACCAAAGCCGGGAGCTGTATGAACGCAGCCTGTACCACTGTCAAGCGTTACATGATCGCCGACAATCATTATGGACTTGCGGTCAAGAAAAGGATGCTGAGTTTCAAGCATTTCAAAGTCCTTACCGACAAAGCTGCCGTGCGTGGTGTAGTTCTTTACGCCGATTCCGTCCATAACTGTGGAAACAAGCTCGGTCGCCATAAGCAGATAATCGCCGCAATGCTTATTATCGGAGTCCTCTATCTTAACAAAAGTATATTCATAGTTAGGACCAAGACAAATTGCGAGGTTTCCGGGCAGAGTCCATGTCGTGGTTGTCCAAATAACCGCATATGCTCTGGAAAGATCAATATCAGTGCCGCTGAGCTTACCCTTATCGTCAGTGATCTTGAACTTTACATAAATCGAATGACACTCGTCGTTTTCGTATTCAATTTCAGCTTCTGCAAGCGCAGTATTGCAGTCGGCGCACCAGTAAACAGGCTTTAAACCCTTGTACATAAGCCCACGCTGCGCCATTTTTCCGAACACTTCGACCTGCTTCGCCTCAAATTCAGGCTTGATTGTAAGATACGGGTCGTCGAAATCGCCCCAAACGCCAAGACGCTTGAACTGAGCCTTTTGACCGTCAAGGCAGGAAAGCGCAAACTCACGGCAGCACTTACGCAATTCAACAGGATCAATCGCTCCGCTGTCCGCGCCTATCTGCTTGAGCGCTTTAAGTTCGATCGGCAGACCATGACAGTCCCAACCCGGAACATACGGTGCCTGATAACCGGACATGGACTTGTACTTTACAATAATATCCTTTAAAATCTTGTTAAGCGCGGTACCCATATGAATATCGCCGTTTGCATAAGGAGGTCCGTCGTGAAGAATGTACTTAGGTAAACCCTCGTTTTTCTTCTGAAGCTCATAGTAAACCCGATCGGTTTCCCATTCCTCAAGCCATTTCGGTTCTCTTGCGGGCAGATTTCCCCTCATCGGGTAATCGGTCTGCGGCAGATTCAGTGTTTCATTGTAATCCTGTGCCATTGACGTTATGTCCTTTCTTTTAGGTTATCTTCTTTTCTTTTTATTATTGTTGTTATTGCCTGTATTGTTGCCGAATTCCAGCTTTTCATACTTTGTGCTTCTGTTGTTGTTCTTAGCCTTGTTTTTCAGAAAATCGGGTGTATCGTCTTCTTCGTCGGTTTCACCGCCAAAAGCGTTTTCAACAGAAAATCCGCCGGGTTCGTCGGTTTCTTCAACTTCTTCGGATTCAGCTTCCTGAACGGGAATTTCAGCAAAAGAATTTACAACTTTAATGTCGGAATCGTCTTCTTTTTCTTCGTCAGCCACTGCAACACCTTCAGCAGCGCTTGCCTTCTGCTGTTCAAGCAGTTCGCGTAGTTTCTCGGTATTATGGTCGACAGTAGTTTCCTTTATAAATTCGTTTTCACACTGCTCGGGAATTTTCTTGATAAATTCCATATGATTTGTGTATTCAACGATAAGACGGGTTCTGAAATCCTCCGCTTCGCGCTTAGTACGGGCAAGAATTTCCTTATCAATTTCCGTCTGAATTTCCATTTCGGTGTGAATATCATTTGCTTTCTTGGTCGCTTCATCTTCAATGCGCTGTTTTTCCGCAAGTGCATCAGCAATGATTTTTTCAGCTTCCGCCTGTTTCTGCGCAACAATCGCGTCAGCGTCGGCGATCATTTTGTCGCACTTATCCTGCGCTTCTTGAATCATTTCGGCAGACTTTTCCTTAGCGGCAGCGATAACCGCATTACCCTGCTTCTGTGCACCGAGAAGAGCCTCTTTTAATGCGTCCTCATCTTCACGATACTCTTGGATCTTACTGGCAAGAATATCAAGCTTTTTGTTGAGTTCTTCTTTCTCCTTGTTATTTTGCAAAATTTCCATTGAGATTTCGCTTAAATACTCGTCTACTTCCTCTTTTTTGTAACCGCGCATTGCTTCCGAAAATTTTCTTCCGCTGATTGCTGTTTCCATGTAAACCCTTCCTTTCCTTTGCCGGATATTTACGAATCAACTGTATTTTTTCAGCTTTATTCTGAGTCGTCCTTTTTTCGTTTCCGAACCGCCGGGAATAAGTACAAATTTACCATATCCGCGCATGGTAAGAATGTCCCCGTCTGTAAGAAGTTTGCTTACATTTGTGCAAACCCCGTAATTGAGCATAAAATGCCCCAATTTTATGTAATCCGCCGATTTTTCGCGGCTTAATCCCGATACTGCACTTACAACACAATCGGCGCGTAAAGACGCAACGACAACATTTTGTTCGGTAAACCGAATTTCGGGAACAGCGCGGGTTATACCCTCGCTTGCCGAAACGCCTGTTCTACCGATTTTTGTAAGTCCCGAGATAAGCGAAAAAGCTGTTTTAGTGCAAAAAACAATCGCATAGCCGTCGGCAGTTAATATATCTCCTATCTGATCCCGATTTATTCCGAGAGAAAGAAATGAACCGAGAAAATCCCTATGACTTAGGGAATCTGCACTCCGAAAAGTAAATGTCAGAGAATAAAAGGGAAAAATTTCCGTACCGCCCTCAGGGAAAACGCACAGCATTTGCCTTACGCAGTTATCAGAACCGCCCCAAAAACAGAAATCCACCCCGCGCTCTTCAAGAAGTTCGCGCGCATAACGCTGTTCAGCCTCATTAAGAAAGGCAGAAAAGCCTGATCTGTTCCGCTTTTCGGAAACGGCAAGCAAATCGCCGACTCTGAGCCGCACCGATTCTCTGACCGAAAGTTCTTTCATCAGATAAAATCAGCGTTATTGCCGAGTTCGTCAATCATGTCGCCCGAAATGTCAACATTAACGGGAACAATAATGTAAGTCGTGTTTGCAATGCGTTTCAGCTCGCCGTCAGTTGCATAAGCAACGCCGCCGAGAAAGTCGATAAGACGATTTGAAACGTCTTTATTTGTGTTATCAAGGTTAAGAACTACAGTTTTCTTGTTCTTGAAATGGTCTGCGATAGCGGCAGCGTCGCTGTACTTTTCGGGCTTTACCACAATAACCTGTAAATGAGTCGTTGCGGGAATGCTCATCATCTTGCTGCTCTTGATAGATGACTTTGAGGGACTTGAATAACTGTCATCAAAGCTTACGGTTGACGGTAAATCGTCCGAATAATCGTTATCTGAGCCGTAATCATCTTCCCCGTTGTTATAACCGGTAATTTTCTTGAATTGATCCATGAAACCCATGAGTGAATCCTCCCAAAATTAGTATTTCCTATATCCAAATAGCAAGCTTCCGATTCTTACTATTGTTGAACCATATTTGATTGCCGTTTCAAAATCGCCCGACATACCCATTGAAAGCGTATCTATGAGAAACTTGTTATTTTGAGCAAATTTCTCACCAAGATCGCCGTATAACCGCTGCATACGCTCAAAAAAGTGCTCTGAACTTCCATTATTATCAACGGGCGGTATCGTCATAAGTCCTCTTATTTGCAACCCGGGCAATTCTCCCGCCTGTTCGGCAAGTTCAAAAAGCATTTCCGGAGCAATGCCGCTCTTGCTCTCCTCACCGCCTATATTGACTTCAAGCAGAATATCCATTGTCCGATCCGCAGACGTTGCACGGCGGCTTATCTCCTGCGCCAATTTTATGCTGTCAACGGAGTGTATCATATTCACTTTATCAATGATATACTTCACTTTATTCGTCTGAAGTCCACCGATAAAATGCACTTCGCACGGAGAGTAGCTTTCGCGCTTATCCAAATATTCCTGAACACGATTCTCTCCGAGCAAATCAATTCCAAGTGAAACTGCGTGATTTACGATTTCGGGCGGAACCGTTTTTGTTACTGCCATAAAGCGCACATTGTCAGTTCTCCCCGCTTTGAGCTTTGCTTCTTCAATTTTTTCCGAAAGACGGCGATAGCTTTCCGTTACCGCGCTGAGTCTGTTATCCGATAATTTTTCCGTCATACAAATCCTTTCCTCCTACAATTACTGTATCATATAAGGAGATATATCCGTCCAAATTGCTGGTATTCTCAACGAGAGTGTAATCCTCCTCGGAAATAATCTGCTTTATCTGCTTAAAAACAACTTCTATACCTTTTCTGGTATATACGCCCGCTTTTCCGTCTACTATTCGTATAGCGCTTGTCGGTATGCGTATTCCTTCGTAGTTGTCCATAAGAAGTTTAACTTGAGCCACTCGCCCGTCAACAAATTCAGAGGAAAACGTATCACATTCAAAGATACAAATGCTGCTTCCGTCTTCCTGACGTTTAAGGCTCACAACTTTCGCGTCAACATCCTGCTGGGAATATCCTACACGAAGCGTTACTTCGGCGCCCTCAAACACAGTTCCCATGCGAACGGTATTAAGAATGGCAACCATGTACCACTTATACCCGTCTATCAGCTTTCCGATAACTCCCGCAGGATTTGATTCCGCAGTGTCCGCCGCAAGTATCTGCTCGATTTGCTCTTTTGAAAGGTCAAAAACAGTTTCGCTGTTAAGAATATCCTCATAGCCATCAACCGAGCTTACAAAATAACCTGTTTCTCCGATCGAGACCGCATAAGGATCGCGTGAGATCTGAGCTTTAAGCTGCGTAATCTGATTGTTTATATCCTGAATTTTTTCAGCATACGAAGTTTCAGTTCCTTTAACAATCTCTTTTTTACTGCGAAGATTAAGCATATCGCTTTTCAGCGCCGAAGCGGATTTATAATCTCCGTCACACAAATGCTGCATCATTTCGGAATGCTTGTCATATATTTGATTCGAGAAAGACTCAAGCTGGGAGCTGTCGGTTCCGACGAGTGCCTGGGCGTCCTGCAAAACGGTTCGCCGAGCGATAAGATCGTCAATCTGCTGCTGATATGCCAAGTCGGACTGATTTCGATAAACCTCGGCAATTACAGAGTTCTTAGCAATTTTATAGCCGTCGGGGTGAGTATAATTTATTACCCCGTTAGCGTGGTACGAAACCAGCTTTTCATTGCGGACATAAATGCCCTTAAAACCGATATAATCGGTGGTGGTATAAATTGCCGCAACTTCCGTCGTAATAGGATTATAAAAATGAATTACAAGCTGGCTTACTATCATGATAACGAAGAACAAGCCTATCAGAAGCCAGATTATACGCGTCGTAAGAGCGCGTTTTTTATCCGTATCTGCCATGACTGCCCCCTTATATCAATCAGTTTTCCTTGTCATCCTTTTCAAAAGCGTCAAGCAGAGAAATAGGTCTTAAAGGTGTGATCGTAGAAATTGCACCTTTATAAATAAGGTTCTGTCTGCCATCAGAGTCAAGTATAACAGTGTAATTGTCAAATCCCTTTACAATTCCCTTAAACTGAAATCCGTTTGTAATGTAAATAGTTACCGGGATATGTTCCTTTCTTGCCTGATTAAGAAACACATCCTGTAAATTCATATCCTTTGCCATTTTTTTATTTCCTTTCTTTCTGTAAAATTAAGTCTTTAAGCCTAGAATAAATTTATTATAGCATACTTTTTTACAAAATGCTAGATTTTTTCAATAAAAATTCTGCATTTTTTAAAATTTTTTCGTAATTGACGGATTTTGTCACTGAAATATGCTGTATTCTTGTATCTTTTCTAAACCATGTCAACTGCCTTTTGGCATATTTCCGTGTTTCACGTTTAAGCCGTTCAACGCACAGCTCCAGCGGTTCAGCACCGTCAAGATACGGTTTTAACTCCTTATAGCCTATCGCCTGAGCAGCGGTTATATAATCATCATGCGTGAAAAACTCCCGAGCTTCCTCAACAAGACCCGCTTCAAGCATAATATCAACACGTTTGTCAATACGCTCATAAAGCATTTCTCGCTGTTCATAGTCAAGCATAACCATGAACGGATTGTACGGTGACGGATTTCGCCGACTTTCTTCCTGAAGCCGCGTCATTGTTTTTCCGCTTATTTTGTACACTTCCAGAGCGCGGATAATCCTCGAGAGATTGTTTTCATGAAGCTTTTCGGCGCTTTGTGGGTCAATTTCACGCAAGCGTTCGAGAAGCGCTCCGTTTCCCTGTTCAACCGCAATATTTCGCATTTTTTCACGAAACTCATAGTCGCAGCCTGTGTCGTCAAATTCAATGTTATCAACGAGGGAGTTTATATAAAGCCCCGTTCCCCCGCATATTATCGGCAGTCTTCCTCGAGCATGAATATCTGCAATTATCGGACGCGCCATTTCGACATAATCCGCAACGGAAAACGCTTTTGTCGGTTCAAGAAAATCCATCATGTGATGTGGAATTCCCTCTTGCTCATCTTTTGACGGCTTAGCGCTCGCTATATCCATACCTTTGTATATCTGCATTGAATCGGCAGATACAATTTCCCCGTCAAACTGCTTTGCAAGGTCAATAGCAAGCTTTGTTTTTCCGGACGCTGTCGCTCCGCAGACCACCGCTATTCCTATTTTACTCATATATGAACATTCTCCAATTTTAAACTATACGGCTGAAATATTTTTCAATCTCATATTTCGTCAACTTCACCATTACAATAGCCATAATATACCTGTCCGTTATCCATCACAAAGCAGGCTTCCCGGTTTTCGTCTATTTTTTCCAGTTTCTCTGGGCTTTTCAACACTCTACGACTTCCATCTGTGAATGTCACTGTTATCTTTGTTTCCATATTACTATACTCTTTTTAGTTTCTCAATTTCCGTATAAACTCGTCTCAGTCCACCACCCGACTTGCGCACCAAGGTAGCAATATCCGCACCTTCTGGGGCGTTCACCTTTGCCACCACGCTCGCCTGGTCTTTCAGGAACTTCTCACGCTCCTTGCAGTCGTCGGGCGTTACCTTCGAGTAGCGGTCACCGTATCGGCTGAGCATCTCGGTATAGCCCACTTTCTTGCACTCAATGGAGCGATTGATTTTGGCTTTCAGTCCGTCCGCACCCATCATATACCAGGCGCAGCATCTTTCTGTAGCGTTCCACAAGGCTTTGAGTTCCAGGAATGCCTCATACTGCAAGTCGCCAGCCTCGTCCAAAATGATGAGTGGTGTGTCGATTGAGCGCAAGTAATAGACCAAATCCTCGTACACGTCGCTGTATCTTCCATTGCTGCCAACACCAAACTCAGTGGCTATCTTACGCACCAGCTTCAGTTTGGTCTTCACTTGCGAGCAATCCACATAGATGGCATTGCGGTGGCACTGCACATAATAGCGTGCCGTGAATGTCTTGCCGATGTTGGGTATATCACAAAGTATCGCACTCAGTCCGCTCTGTTGGCTGAACTCCAGCTGCTTGGTGATATAGTCGAAGGTGGCGGTGCGTGCTGGCTTCCATTCAATGCCTCCTCTGAGGTTCACACCCAGTCTTCGGGCGATGGTTATCCAGTTGGCTTCGCTCAGTGCCTTGTCTGTCTGACCATTCTTGATGGCGCTATATACCGAGGTGCTGATGCCCAATGAAGCAGCGTGCTTGGCATCGCTCGGATAGTTCGTGCGGTTGGTGGCTATAGCCTCCAATATCCGCTTCTTGTTCTCATTCGTTATCATGTCTCACGTTATTTTAATTGTATTCTAATATCATTCTATAAATCTGCCAACGGGTCAGAAATGTGGTAGGTCACTTCCATTTCCTGCTCATTTTCCATCGGTGGAAGTTCAAGCGGTGGCGGTGGTGCAGCCTCTTCCGAAAGTTCCGACTTGGATATGCCAACAGCTGCAATGGCGTTCTTCTTCACGTATGCGTTGAATGCAGCTATCTTCTTCTGCTGGTTCACGAATATCTCCTTGTCCTTGTCAGTCTGCTCAGCATCGGCAGTGTTGAACGTGCCCACGTCCTCGAGCTTGTCGATAAGACGGTCGTTCTGGAAGATATAAACGTCGGTCGCGTTTCCGTCCTCATCGGTCAGATAATAGGCATCAACCTTGTAGTTGTTCGGTGCAAGTCTTTCTATCACCTCGGTTTTGCTCAACCACCAGTCCTTATACGCCACCCGGCAGTAGCTATTTCTGCGTATGGAGGTCTCAGTGTGCTCACCGATGAAGCGTGCCCACACCGATTTGTCCATTGGCTGAAGCGTTGGGTTCATATTGGCTTCAAGCACTTGCCAGCGTGTCATACCAGGGTATTTCTTCTGGTTCGGGTGGAGGGTATTGTTGAACTCCTTAATGTCGCGGATGTCGTCTGCAATCAGTTCTTCCCATGTGTAGTACTGTTTGTCCTCGTAGGTGTCATTCTTCTCGTCAAACACCTTCTTGGCTTCCGTGCGGTAGTGCCTGTCTTTGGCATAGAAGCGTCCGATGCCGAGGTGGTTCCGATGCTCCACCCTGCGTTTCTTGGCACCGTTCATCGGCTCAGCGTATTTCTCTTGGGAGTTCATCGGGGCGCAGAAGCGCACGAATGGGAACAACACGCCGGCCTTCAGGAAACTGTCTTTCCACTGGGTCATCAAGTGGTTCTCCACCTCAACCTGTGCCGGGCAACCCCAGCCCTTGCTTTCTATCAGTCGGAACATCGAGCGGAAGCAGTCGGCAACCAAGTCCACGTTCTTGTTGCGGTTGTAGGCATAGCCCACCACGCACTGGCTTGTGACATCGTAGGCGTAGTATGCCTTCGGCCTTGCCTTGGTGTCCTTCAGCTTGCGTGGAAGGTCGCGGTCATCAAATGAAATCTTTGAGAACGAGAACTCGGGCGCATGACGGTGAACGTGTGGCATCTGCTCGTGCATGAATGTGGTGTAAGAGTCAAGCGAGTGCTCAATAAACAGTCGGTTCTTCGGTTTGTTCAGATAGTTGGTGATGGTGCTTTCGCTCAGCGACTTCGGGTCACCGTTCTTGTCAGTCCACTCACTTGCGTCGAAAAGTTCACCGGTCTCTGGATCATACACGTCCAGCTCACCGCACACAAACGAGTTGTACAATTCCCAAACATTGGTATTGAACGGTTTATTGGGCAGCACCGCTATTGACCATATCAAGCGCATCGTTCGGTAGTCCACTTTACGACTTGCCTGGTTGCCGAACTTTCGGCTGATGAGACACTGGTAGCCGTCTCGTTGGTACTCGTTCACCTTCTTGCGGAAGCGCAGCATACTTGCCGGCAATGTGTGCCCGGTCTTCATACGGTAGCCCTCCACAGCTTGCGACATCATGCTCCAGTCATACTTCTGACCCATCGTCTTCTGTATCGCCTTGGCGTTGTTGTACAACTTGATACAAGCATTCAGCACACTGGCGTTGGTCACATACTCCTTCACATGAGCGTCAGTAGCATGGTCGTGTCCGCACTGGTTGCGCCAGTCGTTGAAATAAGCGACAGCAGCCTGGTCCACCTCGTAGTTGGCATCAAGCCAGGCAAGCAGCACCTCAAGCGACGGGTCCGGATAAATCTCCTTGAGTTTGTCTTGATAAGCATCGGGCAGACTGCTAACCGCGATGAGCGCATAGCCGCCTCTTCCACCACGACGCACAATGTCTATGCGACCGCGTGCAGAGAGCTGCTTGTAGTTGGGTACGGTCATCACACCGCCATCCACAAGTTCCCGCATCGAGATGCAAAGTCTGTTATCGTGGTACTCCATAATTCTGCCTCCCTTATCTTAATTCACTTGCAAACTTTTGGATATTCTCAATATCCGAGAACATAACCTGCTCATAATGCTTAACTTTCACACCTTTGAAGAAGACATCTCCGCTATTGTCATTACGGCAAAATTCCAACATTGCCCCATTTGGCAAATATTGTCGCATATAGCCATCATAGTCATGGAATGTTTCCATCGCTGGCAACTCGTTCATCAATATGCCGAAATTTTCAAAGGCTGCCTTGCGTATCTTGTTGGCAAGTGTGCTTTCACTCTCAAAAGTCAGAGCCTTCCATACCATTACAGCGGAAACACCGAAGATTTTCATTAGGTGCTCGCGAACCTCTTTTGTTACATGAATGTACTTTTTCATATCTCACTTGTTTTTACGTTATACTTATTGTGGAGTGTGGGGAGTCGAACCCCGTGGCTGTCCTACGCTCTTCGCTTTCGCTTATTCCAACTTTCCGGCCATTGCAACCGTGCCACCCCTGCGGTCTTTCCCGCTGTCATCCGAGGCTACCCCTTACCGACTATCCTGTACAGTATTCTGGGGTTCCGTGTTATCCTGCAATCATTTTACCTCGTTTATCTTCGGTCTAAC
>OQVQ01000239.1_pt1 | contig 26634 bp, 21 predicted proteins | sample 1691491 | NCBI WGS metagenome assembly OQVQ01 (sample SAMN03418252, study PRJEB22391) | human gut metagenome | biome: human-gut; feature: organic feature; material: feces | host: Homo sapiens | place: Tanzania | collected 2013-01
AAAAAGAGATAGAAGATTTAAAATATGGAGAGGGTATTTACAGAACTAAAGATGGAAAGAATATAATAGCCCTACAAGAGCAGAAAGAATCTCAAATCATTGAGCAAGAATTTCCTGTATCTGAAGAGCAGATGGCTATATTCAAGAAGAACTGGACTTTAATCCAATTCAGAAAAGAATTTGGTGTAGAAGACAGAGTGGAGTCTAGAAAGAACCATACTCATGATGAAAATTATAAGGTCTGTATATTCATTAAAAACTCTGATGGTAGTGAATTCAATGTAGGATTCTCTAATTCTCTTGGTGAACCTTCTATCGAGGAAATTAAAAGGAGAGAGAAAGAATTAATGATAGGTTTATCAGAATATGGGAACTACAAGTTGTATGACAATAAGATTGCATCTTTTAATAGTCAAGAAGTTGATTTAGGAATTTAAAATATTATAATTATGAATAAAGAAGTTATTAAGAAGTATGGTAAGGGAATAAGTATAATTATTAGTATCATAGTTATACTCACTATCTGTGCTTATTGGGGCTATAAAGAATACTATCTACCTTATCAGTATAAAACTCTCTACAATGAAGGGTTAAGTAATTTGCAAATAGCAGATTCTATAGCTGATGAACTGGAAAGATTAAAACAAAGAAGTAGGGCTATAGAACTTGTAACATTTGCAGCAGAAAAAGGAATCTCTAAAGCACAAACAAAGTTAGCTCTGTATGCAAATGCCTATGAAAATAATTTGGAGAAATCTTCTTATTGGTACTTGCAAGCAGCCAAAAATGGAGATAGTGAAGCCCAATATTATATAGGCTTCAATTATCTTAAGGGTTATGGTGTAAAACAAAACTTTGACAAAGCTATATACTGGATAAATAAAAGTGCCAAAAATAAATATAGCATGGCATTATATGAAATAGGAAATTTCTATTTAAATGGCTTTGCATTATATGATTTAGATGAGGTACATCTTAATTATTGGTATGATGGCAATAACATTTTTAGAGGAGCAATGGGAGATTATTGTAAAGTAGAAGGTAATGATTTAGATAGTATTCTAACTAATCCAAAAAAAGTATATATTGTTCCAAGTTTAACACTTGCCAAACAATACTGGATGTTAGCAGCTAAACAAGGATGTAGTAAGGCAAAAGAAGCCTTAGAGAAAATATATGAGGAGTAAAAAAAGAGGGTATGCTTTTAAACTACGTACCCTCTTTTTTGTTTATTTAGAATTCTCCAAAATCAGGATTTAAAGTATAATCTTTAGCTCTTCTAGAGGTAGGAATGATTGTTATAATTTCTTCATCATCGGTACTAAGAAGTCCCTTTTTTTTATAAGGTTGATAAAAGTAGGTATAATCTCCAGGATCTCCATTACCAATATAATTATCTACCTGTGTTCTTGCCCATAAAGGTAAATCCTCATACATAGTTCCATTACCCACAATGTCATCATCATCCTTAAATTTTTTAGTTGTTACTTCTCTAACTCCGTCATTAGGATCACCATTCCAAGTAACTGTAATAGCGTCTTTAGCAATTGCTACTTCTCCTGAATTTGTTGCATTGGAACCAGATTTACCTTTACTAGCAGCCTTTAAATCTTTAAGAGCTTTCATTCTATCAGGGTCTATCTTAAGATTACCTTCATCATCTACCTTATATCCCATTGAAGCTGCTTTAGCATCAAGCTGAGATTTACTAAGATTAAATTGTTTCCGCTGCATATCAATCTGACCATTTTCTGCCGCAGTAAGTACATCCCAATCTCTCTGAGGATTATGATTCTCCTGATAAATAGCACCATCAATCATGCCATTGATAACACTTTGCCTAGCCCTTTGAAGATTATATCCTGTAAGATTCTGATTAACACCTCTTTCTTCAAGGATAGCATCTGCTGCCATCTGTAACTCTGGAATTGCAGACATATCTTGATAGAACTTCTGAATAGTATCTCTACTATATCCCATCTTCTGCACATAATCTCTATAGTAACCATTTAATGTACTACCAGCATCTCCTGCGGAGAATACTCTTGAAGAAGCAGCCTTACCTGCTGCTGCTCCCCTAGTATAAAGTTCATTACCACTGATATTATAAAGGTTAGGAGTTTCCCCATCCAAGAAAGAATCAATATCAAGATTATCTGTAGCATAAAGCATAGAGGAGTCTTGAGCACTAAGACTTCTCCTTAGTTTCTTTTCCTCTCTCATAGCTTCATCTGCTTGGAGTAATCTACCAATTTCTCCTTGGTATCTTCTTCTCATGGAGGTCAATGCTCTCCTATTAGACATAGACAAACCATTATGTGCTAAATCTTCTGCCTGTTTTGTCAAGTCATTAGCATAGCCTTCATATAGTTTTCTTGCCTTACTTCCTTCAGGCAATGTTTCACTAAGGTATTTGAATTTGTCTGCTTTTTCTGACAATTCATTGTACTGTTCTTCACTCTTTTCATAAGCCTCCTTATATGCAGAGAATGGTACTAACATCTCCTGCATAGAGAAAGGTTGAAAGGAGTTGTCAATAACATAACTATAATTTCCGTTTGGCATATCTTCTACCCTTTAAAATGTTAAACCTCTTTTTCTTTTAATCTTGCCTCCTTTAGATGCCTTTCTAACTACTCTCCTACCAGTATTACTCTTAGGAGTCATTACACCAAAGATACTATCAGCAGCCATATCAGCTATCATATTATGCTGAGCATTCTCTTTACCTAAAGCTCCAAGACCTTGGAAGAAACTATTCACATTACCATAGATACCTTGATTCCAAGCAGCATCAGCAGCCATTCTCTGTCTTGCAGCATCCATCTGCATCTGTGCTTTAAACTGCCTCTGTCTATTAGCAATCTCAGCATTAGTTGCAGAAGTCTTTGCAAAGGCATCAGCATTATACATATCTGTACCTCTATTAAACTCAGCTACCTTCTGCTTCTTAGCATCATTATATTCAAGAGCCTTTCTATAAAGGTCTCCACTTGCTATCTGACTATTATAACCATTGGCAAGAAGTCCTGCTATCTTGGTTCCTATAGGAGAAGCATTATTAAGAATAGCTCTATCTGTTGCTCTACTGTTTGCATTCATTCTATTCTGCTCATACCATATATCCATAGGCTTATACTGCAAGTAATTACCTATTGGCTTATACCCAGCTAAAGCAGGAGCACCACTTGCAGCCTCTACAGCAGCATCCATCCTTGAATAATCTGGCTTGCCTATACCCATAGCCTGCATGCCAAGACCTACCAATGGACCAAATAATCCAGCATATCTCAGCTTTTCATTCTTATGTATAGGCTCATATTCTTCCTCTTTTACCTCTTCTTTTGCTTTATCAGGAGCAACCACTACATCTGTTGGTCTCTTATAATAGTTGTAAGTGTAATCATTGTCAGCATCCTGCCAACTATAACTTCCTGCACCATTCCATTCCTTTGGCACATCTCCTATAATCTCTTCTATACTTCCATCATCATTTACTACATAGTTTCCTGTTTGCTTACCTCTAAGGATTTCATTAGGTGTTTTCCAATAAGTACCTGGATGAGTATTTCTAACACCTGTACCATTTGGATCTTCAAAGATAGTCTGATAATCTCTCTTTGCATCTTTCAACCAACCATTAGTATCTACATACTTAGCTGCATAATCTCTAGCAGCCTGAGGAGCATCTTGGCTATTGATAATCTGTTGTAAATAAGTAAGTCTATTATTCTCATCAGCTTTCAGCCAATCTGAACCCCTTCTATAAGCATCTGTTTGGGATAGAGCCTTACCAATTTCCTCAGAGTTCATACCTTTCTTTACAAGACCTTTCTTCACTGCTTCTTTCCAAGCAGCATCAGTACTTCCATCCCAAGCATCATAATCTTCTTTACCCCAACCTCCATGCGTAAAATCAAAGGTCAGCTTATCATTTGCTTTAGGTACATAAGTACCAAAATCATAGCCCTTTGAAATAGCGTCAGACAGTGTAGGATTAACATTACTTAAAGCACTCATAAATTGCTTGTTATCTAAGATATGCTCCCAATCAGTAATCTTATCTACTTTTTTATCTGATGCCCATTTATCAAAGTCACTATCTGTATACAAGCCAAGAGCATTATATATCTTCTTTTTCATTTCTCCACCATCATCAAATCTATTTATCTTACCACCACAAGCATTCATCTGTGGTTCTTCTGCTGTTGATTGTTCTACTGGCTGTTGCATCATCTGTTCATTTACACTTTGTTGCTCTCCTTGTTGAGGAACTTCCTCTGTAGGCTGCTCCATTTGCTGCTGTTGAGCTTGCTGTTCTTCCATAGCTATCTGTTGCATGATGGCTCTCTGTTGGTCTGGTGGAAGAGAAGCAAATACTTCTTGTGCTTCCTTAGCCTGTATTTCAGATTTCTGTCTCTCTTGCTCATCTGCAAGGTCATGCATCTGTTTCTCTAAACCTGCTTGGCTAATGGCATCATTAGGTCTTTCAGCACTTTCCTTTTCTAACTTCTTGGATAAATCTGCATAACTAATATTAGTATTCTTACTTACATGGAACTTCTTCTTTGTTTGAGCATCTGCCTTTATTCTCTTAGAAAAAACATAATCATCAAATATGGTCTCTCCCTCCTCTACAAGGTTAGGTTTTCCTTGGGAATCAGTTCCTAACTGTACACCATCATAAGGTGAGGATTCATGGCTACCGCCTGCATCTATGTGCATTAATCCATTACTCCAATCTGAGCCATTAGTCTGTATATCTCCACCAAGTGCAAAAGTACTTAGTGGATTAACAGAAAGATTACCAAATACATTGGTAGGTATTTTATTCTTTGCTTCTGCTGACTTATTTTTTAAAGTAAGGTAATCAGACATAAAGTCATAATCTATAGCTCCTGTACCCAAACTTGGCAATCCACCAAGAGGCCCACCAAAAGCTGCATAGTTTGCCATAGCATTAAGGTCTGACTGGGTATCTGCTGCACTTGCAGCATCTTCAAATGAAGTTAATGCTCTATTCCTTGCAATATCTTGTTGTAGTTTTAATTTCCTATATTTCTTCTTAGCTTTATTGCTAAACCATCCATCTTTACCAATATCTGACTTAGAGAAGTCTGCACCAAAATCTTGATTTGCCCATTGATTTTCTACAGAGTCCGTACTACTGTTATCTACCATAACAGTATTGAGTGCTTTGTTGCTTCCTTCAACCTCCGCAATCTTTTCTTTATTTAATTTAGAACCAAAGGCTCTATTTGTCAATCCTCCTATAACACCAGAGGCTGCTGATACAATACCTCCTACTACAGGATTAACAGTACTTATGGCACTACCTATAGTACCTCCAATATTACTAATTGCACTACCTGCACCAGATTCAAGTCCTCCACTGATAAGTTTATTTCCTATTGATCCTACAGCTCCACCTATTGCACCTGCATTAGACTTTAGCAATCCTCCTATATTAGGCTTTAACTTACCTAATCCACTAAAAGGGTTATTCTTAGCAGCTTCAGCACTAAAGCCATCAACTAAGTTCTGTGAGTCTTGCACAGCTATTTTACTTTGCAGACCATCACTCCAATCAATAGGTTTGGCTATAGTAGGCTTTGATAATTGAGGAGCTTGAACATTTAATCCTGATGAATTACCACTAAGTAATCCTGGTGTACTAAGAGATGTAGGTGTATTCAAGGTACTTGAGAAAAAGCCATCAAAGATATTCTGATGTTCTCTATCTATACCTTGAGCAAACAGAGGTTTATTCCACTTATTTGCTGTATATAATTTATCTTTCTTTCTCATTATAGTAACATTTTATTGCAAAGATAATATATTATTAATAGCATACTTATACTCTTACTCCTGTAATAAAAATAGGTAAGAAAATCATTAAGACTCTCTTACCTATTATAGTTATTATCCAAAATATGTAGCCATGATGTCATGTATCTCAGTTTTATTGAGTGATGGATTATCTGAAGCTGCATCTTTTGTAAGCTTTATATATACCCAAGGATTCCTTATTCTATCAAGAGGTCTTGCCTTAAATCTCTTGATACCCATAGATGCTTCTGCCTCAGTATCAACAGCTGCATTGTCTCTTGGAATATCACACCTCCACATCCTGAATTTCCTTGAAAGAATACCACTATCTTTACCATGAGTAAAGTCTTCTCCTTTTACTCTGTTATGAAGACTTAAAATACCATGCTGATACTCATTCCATACTTCCAAAGTATCAAATGGTAAGTTTGGAGTAAACTTATCAGTACTTTTATTATATATCCCTTCATTCTCTACACTGGCTCTGAACTCCAAGTTAGTGAAAATCTTATCTATTTGTGGTTCTTGATTTCCTATCAGAGTCATAGAGAATGCACAATTTGTATTAAAGAAATTACAATAATCTCCTGCCTGATGCTGCCATAATTCACCATCCTTTAGCCAAATACCCATATCATCCAAATACTCAAAGTAAGGTGCCATACCATAGTCATAGAATGAAGTAAAGCAATTGAACTTCTCAGAGTAAGCCAGGGCAGTATTCATATTAATGAACAGTACATCTTGATTCAACTTGTCATAGTAAGTAACAAAGTTATCAAAATCCTCAGGAGACCATGAAGTATCTGCTGATGGAATATTCTGCTTTGCCCAAGAGTTAAAGCCCCCTGCTGTACTTAGATTATTCAACTGACCATTGAAAAGATAGATTCTTTTTTCATTGCTATCCATGAAGTAAATACCACTTGGAGTCTGTGCCATTGACCACTTGTTGGAACATCCTACTGTATTTGATAGATACCTCTTACCTTGAACCTTCTGTGAGTTTGCAATCTCAATAGGTACTCCTTCTGTGGTAGAAATCTGTGTGTTCTCATTGTAAAGTATCTGTGCTATACCGCTATCTTGAAATGAAAGTAACTGGTTATTAAACCTACAGATTTTACTAACTTTACCTTTATCTCCATCCATTTCCAAAGTATTAGCCATAGTGATGTTTGTCCATAAGTCTACATCTGCTCCATTCTCCTTGGTCTTAGTCCAAGTCACAGTATTTGGAAATGATGTATTCTTGTAGGTGTCTTCATCAAGTATCCTATAATTGAAGAAGTTATCCTGCTGAGTATAAACATCATTAATAAGATTGAAGTTTGCAGGTGTAATTGCAAAATTACTCAGTTGTCCCCTATTTCTATCATATCTACCATCAAGATTAACATGTGTCTCACACATAAATGATATAATATCAGTTACTGCATTCTGGTCTTCAAGAGTGAAAGGATAAGTCTTAATATGGTCATATCTTTGAAAATAGGTATCTCCCCCTTCCCATCTAATGGTAATATTTGTTTTAATTGTATTATTGAGACCTATTAAAGATATTGGCTTACCACAAGGTACCCATTGGTTATTTTCAAATGCTTCCTCTGTTTGTCCACCAAATCTATTTTGCACATTAGGATTATATAACTCCCCTAACCATAGCCATCCATACTGTAAACTACCAACACTAGGTACAGGACCATTGGGACTATTACTAATAACATCTTGTGACACAGAATTAGTTTTCTTAGACCAAAAGAAATGTTGACTACTATTACTTATACTACCTGTATTTATTGCAGATAGACCATCTTTAATAGTAGGTAATATTCTCTGTGATCCCTTTTTAGTATAATTTAAAGCTAATACTGCATGAGGTGTAGATTTATATTTTATTCTTACAGGGTCTACTCCATGTGTATATTTAGTATACTTAAAAGTTATATGATTACTTGTATATTTCTCTGATGATAAAGCTCTCCAGTTAAAATAAGAAAAATTTCTATGTAATGAGTCTGCTATTATTGATTCTGTGTCTTCAGTATCACTTGATACAGTACTACCCTGAATAGTTTTCACTCCTGTAACCACAATAGGATATCCATCACTTCTATCTCCTGTTCTTGTTATAGTTAACAATTTATCTATATTACCATAATAATTAAGTTCAGACAAATCAGAATACTTAGGTGCAGGGAGCTTTACAAGAGATATTTCATCTGAATCAAATATAGATACTCCAGAAATACCTGTATTAGTATCACTCTCTTTACCATCACTGTCCTTTTCATAAGCATTCCATATATCCTTCATATCAAAATAGCAAGACTTATAGGAATACCTCATATTACTAAGTTTCTTTTTATCCAACATTGCAGACCTATAGTTATCTTTAGCAACCTTAGTATTGTTAAGAGAGCCATTTCTATGCCAAGGATATACTACAAAACCTGTGGAGTTTTTGTTTGGGTTGCTTGTCACTAAATCTGTAACTTCATCTACCCAAAACATTCCAGCAGATAGACTTCTATAGCCAAAATGAGAATCTTCAACAAAAACCTTTTTTCCATTTCCATCACCTGTAGTATAAGAAAAACTATTTTGTACGCCAACTGATTCTTTATAAAATCCTCTTGGTAAATCCTCACTATTCTTAAAATTATTAACTGGTGTAGAAGTTTGTATATCAATGTCTCCAACAAAGGATGTTATAGGAACCATACCTACAATTCTAAGTTGTAAATTAGAAGTATCAAGACTTCTTATAGCAGTATCAAATTCAATGTCTGGAGAGTGAAATGTTAATATAGATTGGTCAACAAAATAATACTCACTATTACTATTTACCCAAGTTAAGTTCTTTGTGTTAATATTCTCGCTATTTCCTGGATTATCCACCCAAGGACCAGCAGGAGGATTACAAATGCATTGTATTTCGGCATTTCTTTGTTTATTATCAGGAATAGATCTATTATGTCTAAACTCTAATCTTACTCCTTTATTTGCAATATCTATACCATAGCTAATATCTGCATTAGAATTAGCTACATCATCTGCACCATTATATACTATTCCTGCTTTTGAATATAAATCAACTGTCTTTGTTGAAGTAGGACTGCTTAATGGTTTCCAATCTCCTACTCTTTTATTTCCAAGGTCTGTATTTAAAGAACCTGCTATATCAAAGGGGGCATTAGGTCTTACAAACCATGAAGACTGTGCAAAAGGAGTATTACTTGACCTATCTGATACGTTATATACTGTAGGACACAAAATACCTTGGCATATTACTTCCCTATCATTAATAGTAGGATACACTACTACAGGTCTTATTCTAACATATCCATCATCAAGTAATTTATTAATAATAGTAGAATCATTTAATGTAAAATATGCTGTTGGTAACTTTATAGAACCATTATTATAAAATGTAGTATCTATATGAGCAGTATTTTGAGCATCATTAATCCATATAGGTTCAGACCATTTACCTGTATAATGTTGCGCTTGGATACCAAATCTATACCATTCAAGATATTTGAAAGTCTTAAACTGATTTGAGTCTAAGTGGAGTTGATTTTTATAAGGATAATAGCCTTTAGCTTCTGGAGAATTTAATGAGTTAGCATCAGTAGCCTCGAAGGTAATTGTCTTGTTATTAAAATAACTTTTAATGGTATCATCAATACTCTTCCTCTTAAGTTTAATGTTTCCAAGAAACAAAGTATTGTCTTTCTGATCCATTGTACCAAATATAACTTCTTCTCCCCCTTTATATAACAACTCCGTAGGGTCTATAGAATCCCCTGATAAGCCATTGTCAATATAAGTAGCCTTAGCTACACTGGTAACGCCTGTCATAACCCCACCATTAGCCAATTTCATACTTGCCATATTACCATTGGTAACAGTAATAATGAATGATGTATTTGTAATTAATCCCCAAGTTAAGTAATCCCTACCAAATCCTACACTAATATATTCCTTAGTACTAAATTCCCAAGTTTTATAGTTTGACTCTATCTCTGAAGGTGTATATTGATCAAGTGTCTTTTCAGCACCAGTGCCTCTTTTATACATAGTTATCTTATTAACTGGGAAATTAATCTCATAGTTTTTATATATACTGCTCATACTTACTGTAGATGGAGCTAAGTCTATAACTCTTCTAACAAATGGAGTTGCATTTATACTTGTTCTCTGTATTGAATATATTCTAATATAGTCAAAATTTGTATCAACATTAGTTATCTCAATCTTGAAACTATTACTTACTTTTCCTTCAGGACTGACACCTCTGTCATTATATGATATATAATATAAAGGTGTTGTATAAAAGATATTACTCTCCTGACCATACTTATTGTAATAAGTAAAGGCATATTGAATAACTCCTGGAGAGAACTCACCAGAGCCTAATAGCTTAGTTACTTGTATACTCTCATTAAGACGTAACTTAGGAATAAAATCAAACTGGTTATCATTACCAGTCTGAATAGTTCCTGCAATATTAATCATCCCTGGCTGATTTATACCATCAGTCCAATAAACCTTTTGGATATTCTCTGATTCATAGGATACCAACGTCTCTAAAGGATATTTAGTGTTAAAGCCTAAATTACCCCAGTAAAGCAGCTTTCCTTCTAAATTCCAACTTTTTCCCTTTGATTTCTCCAATACATAAATGTAGGAATTTACATCATCATCTGTAGAGAAGATAACTAACTTATGGTTAAGCACTGCTGTACCCACAGGAGTACCTAATATGGTGAAATGAAAACCTCCCTCTGGAAACCAAGTACGTACATCTATATGAAGAAACATCTTCCTTGTACCTCTCTCATTCACCCATGACATAGTAGTATTACCTTCGTTAGTTGCCAATCTAAGATTGACATTCTCAAAAGCAAACTCAGGATTAAAGGCAGAAACAGACATATCTCTGTTCATACCTTTTGTTTTCCAATTAATATATTTCTTAGCCATATTAGTGCCTCCTTAAATATTCTCTATCTCCAAGGGATTTGAAGCTTTTATCAAACTCCCTAACTGGTTTAATTAATGTATTCAAGTATCTTGTCATTGATTCCATCTCTGCCATAGAAGGTGTTGTCATTTCAGATTGTAAAAGATGACTAGCCCAAGCATATTCTGTCTGTGCATTACTAAGTACTCCTGCTTGTATTTTTCCAGTATCAAACTTTACAGTAAACACCTTTACCTTTATATATGCCTCTAAGGCATTTAGATAAGTCTCATTATCTATTAACAAAGGAAAACCATCGTCATCTACAGGAATAGCCTTATAAGCAATCTCTACTCTACCTTCTGGAAAGGAAGTAAAGATTATCCTTCCTTGGGTCTTGAATGCTGGTTCTTCTCTATATTCCTGCATAGGTGGGATATAAGTATCTACTGGTGGCTTCATATTATTGAGTAAGTCCTTAGGTTGCTTTCTCATATCTGACTTAGGTCTCAACCCAGGAGTAAAGGTGTCAGTCATAGCTCTGAGACATACATCTGTCTTTAAATCTTTTACCTGGATAATGGAAATCAAATCACAAGGAAGAAGTCCCCTAAAGTCCTTTATATCTACAGAATCTATTTTATCCTGATAGAGCTGAGGATAGCCATGAAGAGATATAAATCTGGTGGTGTGCCTGATTACCTGCTCCAGAGTCACATCCCTTAGAAGAGGGTGGTCTGTAATATCATCCAATACTCTTCTGATGTTAGTATATTGTATATTTGTTACCATAATGTATCTATTTTTCCTTTATTAATATTCTCTTTAAGTGCCAGTTTAATGAACCTGTTGAGTTTAAACTCATAGAAGCATTGGTTAGCATAGTTAGCACAGAACTTATTATACTTTACATGATATATATACTTTGTCTCATTCCTAAGAAGAGTTTTGTTATTCCTTGCTTCCAAGTCTTCAAACCAAAGTTTCGTAGTTTTTTGCCAATCTATAGGATAGGTAATCTTAAGTTTTCCATCTACAATACTTACGCCACTCTGTATTTTCCTAAGTTCCAAACCTCCCATCCTACTGGGAAATGTAACTTCCTTACCATTGGCAATGTTTTCTGCCAGTAAATCATTAACTCCTCTGATAATGCTATAAAACTCATGTTCCTTCAAAGGTCTGCCTATATCATACCATTGGTGCTTACGTATTGTCTTATATGCATCATATACACCCCATGAGTTAGTCACTTTGACATTCCTTGGAGTAGTCCTATCATGAATATTCTTCTCAAATTCCTTATAGTCCATCATTAACTCTGTTTAGTTGATACCTTTGACATATCATCACTGGCATTGTTTTTATCATCTACTGGTTGGTATTTAGCAGATGTAAGTTCCTTAACTACTAATTCCATCAATGTTGGAACTAGGTATTCTCTTATAGGAAATTCTTCATCCAGTACATCACAAGCCATAGAGTTACCATCATCATCACAGAGATAGCTTGATATTTCATCAAAGTCCTCAAAGACTGCACTCATTCTCAGCTTCTTCAGGTATAGGAACTGAGGGTTACTGCTATTGAGGTATAGATGTAGATCTGGACCCAATGATACATAAATGATATTCTGTAAGAACTTATTAGTGCCTACATATCTCATCCTATCTCTAGGAACATAACTGATATTGATTCCCTGATAGAAGTCTATAGGATATACTCTTGGCTGATTATCTTCAAGAATCTTAGGAATCTTCTTAGTAGTTCTTAGATAATATCCTCCAGTACATGGCTCTCCATCTATAGCAGGTACTTTCTCTAAGTCCAGACATATCTGCTGATACTCAAACTCAGAGGCTATATCAGTAGTAGCCTTCTGCTTCTCCTGTTCTTTCTTTATCAAGAAGCTTCTATACTTCTTCAAAAGAAAGATTACATGATCCTCATTAAAATAGGAATCATCAGAAGTAGCAGCCTTTGCCAAGTCCAAGACCATATAAACAATTTCTTTTACTAACATGTTCTCTTATTATTAATTATGGCTCAAAGGTAGTCTTTTTTAACTAACCTCTGAGCCATATTAAAGAAACTATTTACTGATTTAAGTAAACCTCTTATTTACTATTACTCCTCAGCCATAATAAGCACATCAGACTGAGTATTACCGTTTACACTATTAAGATCATGAATAGCCTTAATCACTTCTGTCTCTTCAAGATTCTTTATTCTCTGAGCCATTTCTGTCATTTCACCTAAATGTAATTTTCCCATCTTCAAATAATCTGGATAAGGTATTAAACAACTAGTCCCATAGATACAGTCTAAAGCTTTTTCTATAAGACAATAATCTCTCTTACTAAGCAATGCCCTGTAGTCATTAAACATAAAATCTCTATAGAAAGCCATTACCAACAGCTTTTCACTATGAGCCTTTGACATATAACCCTTTACTTCCAGGGCATGATAATACTTAGTCAATGCTTCATACAAAATATCATCCATTACATCCACAAGTTTTAATTGTTCTTCTCTGACAAGACTTTCCTACTTCATCAAATAACATATTAAAAAACTTGATAGCAGGAATATAATGTTCTGTCTCTATTGATGCCTTGAATGCATTCCATAGAAGAATGAAATCAATGAATGCTGTAGGAACATTGCAATCTGCCACTAACTCCTTTGTATAATCCATAACTTTCTGATGCAGCATATTCTCATCAAATACTACACCAAGAGTAGTTTCCTCATCAAGTCTGCAAGGTGTGCAGGGATCTGGAGTTCCTTTACACTTAATATAGACAAAGAATAAAGTCTTACTCATATCTCCCTTATTAAAGGCTATATCCTTAGGGTCTGATTCCCAAGATTTAGATAAGTCTAAAGCTTCAATAACCAAATTAAGTTCCTTAGCATTCTCCTCTGCCTTCTTAATATAAACATAGTCTGATGTAGGAAGTCCAGGGTCTGTTTCAGATACTTTATCTGCTGTCTGAATAACAATGGAATCAATGTATATATCCTTAAAGAAATCAGCCTTGTTTACATGAGCATTTATATACATTCTCTTGCCATCATCAGAAATTCTGAGTTGATCAAATATTACACTCATACTTTCTTATTAACTAATAAAACAAAAAAGAGGGAAAGGGATACACTTCCCCAATCCCCCTTGTTTAACCTATCAAAGATGATTATACATCTTCCTCTGCGGTGACCTTTGATGCACCCTTCTCTGTAGAGAGAGTAGCTACACTAAGACCTGTAGCTGTATTAAATGCACCAATGATAGCATCAATAACAGTATAATCTGCACCACCACCATCAGTAGACTTAACTGCTGTAGGAACAGCAATAGTAATATCCTTCTCTGATCTGTAACTATTTACACCTGTATCTGTGAAAGCATAATGAATTTCAAAGACATCATAGGTCTTGGTAGGATATACCATACCTACAGTCTCTACATCATTAGGCCAACCAATCTTTCTATACTGGTCACCACGTTCACCCAAACAGAAGTATTCAAGGTCTGCAATCTTCTTACCATTACCAATCTTTGTAGTAGCAGTCTGCTCTGTAGCCTTACCCCAGATAAGATCTGTAGTACCATCATAGATTGTAGTAGGAACTACATCAAAATATACTCTCTCTTGTGCTTCTGTACCAAGATGCCAAGACTGAGGCTTCTCCTCAATAACAAGACCTGCTGCACTGGAACTGAATGCAAGATATGGATTGCTCTTTGCATTTGCACCTACTTCCCTAGAGAAGCAAAGGTTAAGAGCCTTCTCCATTTCAGCATAGAACTTAGTAGCAGTCATACCTTTAATTGCATGTACTGCTGCATCCTTAAAGTACTGATCCTGATCACTCATACCATAGAATTGGCGAAGATTAATGCGGAGGATATAATCCTGACCTACAACTGGAGCACCACCATTTACACTTGAATCCAAGGTAACCAATACCTTCTTCATTGGTGTCTCCATATCAGTAGCCTTGATAGCCTTAGCTGATGTGATATTCTTTACCTGGATGTAATCACTCTTAAGAACAGTATCTGGACCAAGAATTTCAAAGTAAACTTCCTTCTCGATGTCACCAATACTCTTCACCTTGATTTCACCCTTGTTAGCTAGTGCTGCTGCACCTGTAACCAACTTATTTGCTACATAGAACTGTCTGTTCTGATTAGTTGAAAATACACTCATTTTTATTATGTATTAAATTAAACATAAATCTATCAAAATAGATAGATTTTAATTATCTCTATTTTCTTTCTCAAAGTTATAACCTTTACTCTGAAGAGCTATCTGTACAGCTCTTTCTAAAATCTTCTGATGAAGAGCTTCATGTAATGTGCAGTCACAAGCTTCATTTTTTCCCTCAATAGTCAGTTCGTTAGGCAAGTCTTCCAAAATGATAGGAGAAACTTTCTTAATATACCTTATATAATACTTTGCAATTAAGTACTTGCAGATAATCTCTACATTACCTTCTGAAAGGTCTAACCTTAAAGCCCGCCTGTCATTAGCTCCTCTAAAAGGATTATCCCTGATATTAAGGTATTCATCCTGCTTAGTAGGATAAACTTTCATGTAAGTTTCATTCTTACATTTACTATTCTTAAGTATCACAGATTCTAAAGTTATAAACCATAGATCTTCTGGAAGAGTGAAGAAGGTGGAAGAACTTGTAATTCCTAATGGAGTACCACTTGTATTGGTTATAGGCTTTAAGTACTTCTCTGCAACAAGATTAGATAAATACCTTCTCATTTCCTCTGTACTTTCAAAAGAGTCTCCATAAGGATTCTTACCATTATAAAGACTAGAAACCAATTCTTCCTGTGCTTTAGTCAAGAACAACGACTTCTCATATTCATTGAACTCTATACTATCTAAAAATTCCTGCTTATCAAAGTCCTTGAATCTCTTGTAACTATTGACTAACACATCAAAACCATTTGAAAACTCTTCTCTTTTCATACTTACTGCCTATTTTGGTTGTTGCTCTGTGCTGGTTGTTGTATAGTACCACCTTTAGTACTAATTGCTAACTCTACAGCCTTATTAAGAATATCCATGTGAACAATAGGATTTAACTCACAAGAAGATTCCATTGATTCTCCATCAATATTCAAGTCATTTGGGAGATTCTCCAAAATGATAGGCTGTGGTCTCTTAATATATCTTATCTTATATTCAAACTTTGTCTTATCTTCTAAATTTGCATATTGCCATCTAGGAATAAGCTCTGTCTTTAAATCAAAACCTGTAGAGTCATTTTGAAATAATCTCCATGCTTGTTTTTTTAAAGGCTGAGCATAAGGTTTACTCATTTCTCTATCATATTCCTTATAATTGATAGGGACTATAATAAAAGTATGAATCTTACCATTGGACTCTGTATAAGTGAGCTTCTCATTAAGAATGAAAAGTACCTTAGCTGTTGCAGAACCTTTCTTATCTGTATATTTTGGTAATTCATACATAATACCTCTATCATCAAAATGAGATCTATTTACACTAGCTGGGGTAAGTTTTTCAACCCTAATAAGAGAACTAAAATCAACCTGTCTTCTTGAAGAATCATCAAATCCTTGCCTTTGCTGGTTTAATGTGCCATCAAAATAAGACTTAACAATAATATCTTGAGCCTGTGTAAGAAGTACAGATTTCTCATACTCATCCAATACAATCTCTCTCTTAGAAGCCTGTTCTCCAAACTGAGCCTGTGTATTGTAGCTATTGAGCAAAGTTGAAAAGCTATCACTAAATTCTGAATTGGTCATATCTCTTAATATTTAATTATTATTCACTTCTTTGTCCTGCCTGCATTACTGCCTGTAAGTTATCCTGCCCAGTATTAGTCCAAGCTACCTTAGCAAGCTCTACTGCTCTTTGTACTATCTCTTCATGTAAGATTGGGTCTAAGATACAATCCATCTTTTTACCTGTATTATCACCATCTATAGTAAGACCGTCCAAGTCTGCTACAACAATAGGTGTAGGTCTTCTTACATATCTGATAAAGTAACTTCCAAAAGTATCTGAAGGACCTATTATAATATCAGCGTTATTACCATCAATAAGCCTCCATGCCTGGTACTTTAGTGGTCTTTTATAAGGTTTGGACATTAGCCTTGAATATTCGTCAAACTTGATTGGTATTACCTGTAGGTCAACGTACTTTTTATCCCTTTGAACTGTTACATACTCATTAAGGATAAACATAACATTTTCTGGTAATGTTACACCCGTAGTGTTGTGTCTTTGGTCAAAGTAGCACTCATCATTGGGAGTTATTGACCGTGAAGTTGTAATACTTGAAAAGTCTATTTGCCTCTTTGCACTCCCATCAAAGCCATCTTGAGTATTGTTGCCTTTACTTTTAGGATTAAAGTAGTTCTTTATAATCTCATCTTGTGCCTTAGTAAGAAAGACACTCTTCTCATACGCATTTAATCCTGGTGCTTGGTTTGAGGTTATATTGTTATACAACACATCAAACATATTATCCATCTCTTCTGCTGACATATCTTTATAGTTTTAAAAGGAGTGGGAAGGGCTTTCACCTCCCTCCCTTAGACTCCACGTATGAAAAAATTATAATTTATTCTTCTTTTAGCTGTGCTTCCAGCATATACTTGAGTTCCTGATGCTTGATACTACTGATATATCTTGCAGCATTGTTCAAGGTACTCTCCTCATTCATTTCACAGAGAGCTGAACCATCCTTACGTAGATAGTAGGTATTATTCTTAGTACCTACCAAACCTGCCTCTACAGCTCTCTTGATAAGAACCTTTGCAGGGAGGAGTTCATCCTTAATAACAGAATGGAACTTCCTTGGGTCTGCCTGAATATACTCATTAACCTTATTCTGCAAGTAGTCAATCTTAACACTAGGACTGACAGGTCTCTTTTCAAGAATTTCAATGATAGTCTTAAGAGTATTTTTATCATTTCTGACAGCACCATACTCTGTATAGCACTCCATTGTAACATCCATTCTACTGAGATTCTTCTGTGCCTCTGCACCCTCAGAGATTATAACAAACTGATAAGTTGCCTTTGGTCTATTCTCTAATTCCTCCATAGATGAAGCAATCTGATCCTTATTGGCAATCAGAATCTTATACTGTATATACTGCTCTGGAATACTAAGGTCAAAGTAGTTATCCTGCTTATGCAGGGTTACTCTACCAATACCGTTAGGATTACTGTCATCCCAGAAGTTATTTTCTTTCTTATAGATACTGAGAGCATTGATTTCCAAACCCATAGCCTTCTCAAGGAAGGATTTCTCACTATCTGTAAGAATGTTCTTGAACATACCTGTCTTACTAAGCCTTGGCACAACAAAGCTTCTTGTAGCATTCTCTGCCATACCCCCATACAGAATATGTCCTTTTCTCTGAACCATTGCTGTAGGACTTGGAACAAATCTTACAATAATTCTCTCATTTCTCAAACAATTAACTGGTTCATTACTATAATACTGCTGAGCTATAGGTTTTCTTGTTGTCTGTACAGGTTCCTCTTTAGGTGTAGGAATCTCCTGCCTAACTTCCTCCTGTGGTGTAACATCAATCTCTACACCTTCCATTAATGTATTATCCATATCTGAACCTTCTTCTACTTTCTTTGATCTTCCCATTTTTAACTTCTCCTTATTTTTATTCTTCTACTTTATTATATTATAAAGCAAGCAGGAGGGAAAGTGTTATTCCCTCACTACTGCTTTTATAGTTTAGCCTACAAGAATTGCAGGAATCAAACTCATTGTCCTTGTAGGGTCAAGCACACATACACCAGTGGTAGTCATCTTGTGAATAGTTGCAGAATCCTCATCATGACTCATGTTAGGATTACCCATCTGACCAGTGAATGGATTTCTCAATCCCCACTCATAGCTTGTCATATCACCCTCCATGCCCTTGACAGCACACTTGAAGATGTTAGGCTGATCCATTGTACCAATATCAAAGATGTCATACCTATAAGAGAATGCAGGACCGCCATTAGGATGCATAATCTTATTTCTTACAGGGTCATCATAGTAAGCATCTACCTCTACCTTAACCTTTACACCATTAGGCGCAAGGAACTCTGTAAACTGGAAGCCTGCTGAAAGTGCATTCTCATGAAGATTAGACTGTGTTTTCTTCACCATACCAATCTGATCACCATTGATAGTAAATGCTGACCAGCCACTTACAGTATCAAGTACTGCCTTATGGAACTGAATAGCACCACGCTCACCAGTCTTAATGATAAAGGTTCTATCCTTCATATCAAGCTTAGCAGCCGACAACTCATAGAGAGCATCTTCAATAAGCTTCAAAGAGAATGTGTTGTAAGGCATAGTATTAGATACTTCCATCTGCTCATAGAGACCAGCACCCATACGGATAACCTCACCAGACTTACCAATGTTAAGGTATTCACCATTCATATTTCTGTTAGAACGACCAAATGCAAGGACATTGTTCTTATAGTCATTCCACTGCTGCTCAAGCTGCCACTGTACCTCATGCATCCACATGTTTACAGTATCCTTTACATAGCGACCATTAGTCTCACGGGTTACAGGAATACCAAAGGCAACCTTCTTACCAAGCATTGCGCCAGATACCTTATGATGAATTCTAATGGTAGAGAACTCATTTCTCATAGCTACAGGACTAGCAAAACGAATATCACCTGCCTTACGAGAGAACTCCCTCTCTACAGGAGCATACTCTACAGAGAAACGCTTACCTGGAAGCAACTCATCTACAGGAATACCAGAAGTAATACCACCCATCAATTCTACCTTATACAAGGTATTTGTACCTTCATTCTTACCATTGGCAAGAACCCTAATAGGATAAACCTCATTACGCTCACCAACAATAACCTCCTGGTCTGCAAACCAATCCTCAGCAAAAATCAAATAGAAAGGTTCTCCATTCACACCTACATTATCACCACCTGCTTCTACAATCTTACCATCAGCATCACGTGCTTCTACCAAAGGAATATTTCTAGTAGCACTACCTATAATATCCCATGTATACTCTTCATCAGAGTCAAAAGTCTTAGTAGGGAATTGTGAGAGGAATGTATCAAGGGTCTTACCCCTATACCAAGCAAGCAGCTGTACCATCAGAGATGTTGCCTTTTGAGGTTGCAACTGGAAGATGCTACCAAGGTGATTATTCTTGGTTGTACCCATCCAATGGTTGAAAGTCTGCTTCTGAAATTTACTTAATTTTCCAGCCATTTTATCAAAAGTTAAAACATTTAATACTCAAATCTTATCTTATACATGGTCTTATAAATCAAGTTTCATTCCCTTACTAATAAAAGAGTTGGGGCCATCCTTCTGGTTAGTTACCATTCTAAGGCTACCATCGTTGTTTCTCCTAGTATTGTTTAGGGTTTGTTCTAGTTCTCTAAGACCTTTCTTTACTTCTTTCTTTACCTTACCTTTGGCAAAAGAATCAAAGTCCTTAAAGCCATTGGTCATTGCAAAAATGAGACCTGTATATTTGAGGAATTCTGCCCTATGCTCAGATTCATACTTCTGAATAGCAGTCATATAGTCACCTGTCTCAGGGTCTTTGTATACTGGCTTTGATATAGAATCAAATGCTTTCTTGCGAATGTCATTGCTAATCTCCATATCACCAAACAATTGCTTGTCTTTCAGAAGAGACTTCTCCAATTCCTTAGCATTCTTCTCTCTCTCAGCTTTCTCTTCATCAGCCCTCTGCTGTGCCTCCTGAAGCATCTTGTTATATGCATTACTAAAGTATTCCTTATTACTGAGCAAGGCTTCCTTTGCATCCTCAACATCTGTACCTGCATCTACAGTTCTATCAGCAAACTTCTTTGCTTTATCAGGGGTCATTCCCTTATTGATAAAGTCCTGATAAATAAGACGATATCTCAACTGCTCACCCTTTTCACTCTCCTCTGCAATGGCTGCATCTGTAATAGTGTTGATATAGCTAAGAGTTGCTTCATAATTCTTAATATCGGTAGGCTCTACCCCATTCTCAAGAGCCTGGGAAATTCTCTTCTGCTTTTCATCAAAGCGAGCATTAATTTCTGCTTCAATCAGATTACTGAAAGACTCTGCATCTACAGCCTTCTTAATAGTCTCATCATCAAGGTTTGGGAAGATACCATCCACTGCACAGGCATTGGCAATGGAAGAGTAGAAGTTATTTGGAGAAGTGCCATCTGCATCATTGTCAGGGGCAGTATCTTCCTTACCTTCATTATCTTTACCACTACCTACGCTCTCTGGTGCTTTATCCTCAAACAAAGTTTCAGGATCCACATCCTCAGTAGTATTATCTTTTTCTTTCTGTTTTTTGTCATCAGAATCAGGAGTATCTACATCCTCCTCTTCTGCTTCTTTATGTTCTTCTTGAACATCATTATCTTCTGGGTCAGTAAAGAGAGTATCAATCTCCTGCTCACCTAAGATATTATCAAAACTCAATGCTTCCATACTTTTCTTCTCTTTAAAATTCTACAATCTTCTTTTGTTGCAAAAGTAAAGAAATATCAAGTGTTAAATAGGTATCTTACACAGACCCTAAGATATACTAAAAAAGGTACTTAAACAAGTACCTTTCCTAGTTTACAAGTAGTAACTTTTTACTGCTATTCCACAATTCTTCTTTCCTGGATAGTTCTTATCCCAATAGTCATCCTTTTCCATACCAGAGCTTACTTCTTCAGTATGTCTTAGGTCACCATGATAAAGCACCATCTTTTCTTCCCTATAGAGCATTAACTGTACAAGACTCATGATTCTATCAAAGTTACCCTGAGGATTCCATAACACAAGCTCCTTAAGTAAAGCTCTGTTCTTTATTCTATAAAGATTAGGTACTGTCACTTCATTATTATTACCCTCTGCATCAGTTTCTATGATAACAATAGGTTTTCTAAGCCAGGTCTGTATCATCTTGAAAGCACCATTAATAATAGGTGTAGTAGCTCTGATACCTACAGACTTATTACCATAACCTATACTGCTTATCATGTTTCTCTGCACAAGATATTCTGGTGTTTCTGCCAATAAGTGGATAGCATTATGGGAACTGAAGTAGGAGAACATACCCATTACATTCTGCTCATACATACATCTACAGTTATAAAAGAGACATAACTTCCTGCATATCTCATAGAAATCTTCTGCAAAGGTAGGTCTTCCTGTATATTCAGCAACAATCATATCTGTCCATAAGTCCATGACAAAGATAGAACCTAAAGACATGGTATTAGAACAATCTGCATCATAAGGGTCAGCAGAACAGATGTATCTTCCTGCTGGTATCTTACCTTCACCATTCTTCTTAGGCATTTCAAATATCTCAAGAGCACCTTTAACCTTGTTATCTTTAGTAGGGAAATCTCTGATAGGTAAATCAATAGTAGGATTAAACTTCACTTCTCCTGTCTTATTATCCTGCACTAACTCTCCAACATAAACATCATCAAAGGCATTTGGATCATTATCCAGTTGGTTTAATCTTTCATTAAGCTCTGTTACAGGGAAGATGTTACCATGACTTCTGAGCATAGCTTCCTGTGGTACTATAGGATACTGGGATATACGTTTGACTATGGTATTAATATCAGTAGTACCATATTTTACCTTATATCTATCATAAAGAATCATCAGCAAAGCCTTACTTACATCAGAATTTCCATTCTTATCTATACAGCTTTCATCATAGTTAAGATATGCAGGAAAGAAAAAACAACACTTCTTTCTTCCTTGACCTTCCTTATCAAACACATTATCCAAAGGTTCAAGGTTATAGCCCTCTGGAGAATAGAACATCTCTGCAAAGGCTGTAAAGTCTGATTGATCATCACCAGCAGTACCATAGGCAAATATTTCTCCAAACACCTTACTACCATGTTCTACAGAAGGTCTAATCATGTTATACATACTGGTAAGATTCTTAAAGATACCTGCCTCCTCTATAAGGTATAGCACACCACGGGAACCATTCAGTTTATCCTGATTAACACCAGTAATGATACCTGATACTGAGTTCTTGCTGCCATATTCCACTTCACTGCCAGCTTTCTTGAACCCCATCTTCCACTCCATCTCCTGGTCAGAAGACTTTAGTCTATGAGAAGCAAACTGAGTATATTTAGCACAATGGTCTAGGTTATCTTTAAATACCCTAAGAATCTGGTTGGTATCCATCAGCTTGGTTCTATCTACAGCAGTAACCATACACTGTACTTCAGTCTTGTTATTCTCTGATTCTCCTATGATACATCTCTTGGCAAGAAGTCCTCCACCAAATGAGGTGTTGTGAGTTACAATAAAATCTCCAATTAGATAACAATGACTCTCGTTATCTACAACAACACACTTTGCTTTCTCTCTATGGCTGTACTTTATATCAACTATTCTAGTCCAATCTCTCCTGCTTTTACTATAAGCAGAATTAAACCCTGTAAGTTTATCCAACTTTCTTTGTAATCGGAATATTTGATCATTGGTAAGAATAGTAACATTATAAGTTAACTTACATAGATGTTGACCATTAATATCTGTATATTTACCTTGCTTAGTAAACATAGTAGAATTATAACCTAAACTATGACATAACCACCTAATGTCCTTAGCTAATCTTTCTGATGTAGTTGTAAACATAGGAACACCATTATTATTAACTGTTCCATCTGTATCCATTAAACCTTGTAGTAAAGCAATTCTTACATCTGAAGAATTAAACATATATTCTTTTGGTATAAACTTAGTATCTGATGTTGTATTCCAAAGATTATATTCCAATAGTTTTCCTTGCAGATTATTTATCTTTATTCCATGACTATACTTTCCTTTTCTTGCATACATATCATAAGGAACCTGCTGTTTATAGAATTCAAAGTCTTCTTCTCCAGAAGTAAGTTCTGCTACATTAAGGCAACTTTTTGTTAGGCAACCATCTCCTATAAGAAGTCCTAAGGTGTAAGGGTCAATAAGTACTCTTTGGGTATTAAACTCTACCTTTTTATTATTAGGTATAGCATAATAGTACTCAATACCTCCATCTTTTCTTTTATGAGCATAATCTGAATGCATGATGGTCCAAAGGTCAATTACCTGCATTTTATTTTTCTTCCTGTGATCTTTTACATAGAAAAGATGTCCAGATGTACATTGTAACTTTCTGCCATCAGAAAGAGTTACAGTGTAAATCTTTTCTTCTTCATCAAAAGGAATATGAGTGACTTTAGTTAAATTTCCATCATCTCCAAACAATACATCTCCTACCTGTATATCACCCCATTCCTTTACACCATCTGGAGTATATACAAGTTGACTATAAGGATGTGCTTTGCCCTTACCACGGCTAGCTAATTCAGCAGCATGATGACCATGTGTCCTAGCCTGCAAGAAGTAATGAGACATCAAGAACTGACCATCCCAAAATCTAGGATGGGCTACAGTTCTTATATCTATACCATTCTCATTCTCTACAAGGTGCATAGGACAGAAGTTTAGCATCCAGTAGTAATCACCAGTGACCCACATACCAGTAGTAGGGTTACAATAACCATTCCATCCTCTTTCTCTCTGACTATAAAGCCATTTACCAAAGTCACTATTTGGATTGGCATTAGGTCTTAAGGTAGTATATCTACCTTTATTACTCTTAAATGCTAAAGCTGATGGTCTAAAGTAATCGCTATCTTCAAGGATTGGAGGATGAGTGATATCAATGATTACTCTACCTTCACTATCTCTAGGTAACTGTGACACCAATGGTCTATCAGGAGATACCATCCATCTGATAAAAGGAACATTATTGAGAAAATCCCAGAATTGTTCCTGTACTTCCGCAGGATATTTCTCCAAATGCAAATCCTCTAAGGGTGTCTGACATTTATTAAACTTTACATTTTCCATATACTTCTACTCTTATTTCAGCAAAAGTATATATATAATAAGGTGTAGACAACAACCTAACATTCTTCCTAAGATAACATAAAAATAGCCCAAGCCTAAAAGACTTGAGCTACTCTCCATAACTAACTTCTACACAAAAAACAATGTAAAACTAACTAAACAATCAACATCTTCTTTCCTGGAACAATGAGGGATTCCTCTTTCTCATACCCCTTGAAAGCATATCTAATATCTTGATCAGAAATATAAAGATAGTCATGAGGTTCACCCTTTTCATCATCTATAGTCTCAAAAGGAAAGTTATATGTAAGGATTGGGTTATTATCCAAATCATTCTGTACAGAGTTCTTATTGTATTTCTTTACAGCAAAGTGATCTGGAATAATCATCACCATATCTCCAACTTTAACATCTCTAACACTTGGACCAATAGCTACTACCTTCTGCCAAAGCTTCAAGTCCCCCTTCTTGGCAACAATAACTCCACCTTGAATCATATCTTTCTCAAAAGTATCGCCTGTAGTCAACAAGTGATTATATGTAGGCTTAATTTCTGTTATGTGTAACATTACTTTCTTGTTTTATTTGATTTTTAATTTCTTGCATTTTCTTCATTCTCTTATACCTGTCAAGAGTAACATGAAGCTTACCTATGGAAGGAATGTTCACATTAGGTTGAAGCTTCAGAAACTCTTCATCAGTAAGGTCTTCCTTCAGAGGTAATGAAGTAATATGTTCTCTGATGGATCTCCAATAAGCTCTGTAGGTTCTATCTACAAGATTTATAGGAAGCCCTAAATTTCCAGCAACCTTGGATATAATCTCATCATAGGTCATGCTTTCTTCCTATTATCCTTAAATAGTATCAACAGTTGGAAGCATCCATTATCATCTTTCCTAATATTAGGAATCAAACGAGAGTTTATCTTATCATTAAGGATAACCTTGTTCTTTCTGAGATTACTCATCACTACATAAAAGTGTTGCTTGGTGATTTCACATTCATCAATAACTTTCTTCTTTGTAGATTCACTCATGACCATTTCATCAAGGATACTTGGGTCATCAATGCTCTTGGAAAGTTCCCATCTCTGTTTGAGGAAACTTGCAGTTACATCCAATTCCCTAGGAGTAAGACTGATGAATGACTTTAGGAAAGTACACCACCATCTGAAGAAATCAATGCCAACAGATATAGGAACAGTCACTATATTGTTAGGCTTTGGAAGTGTAGATTTTTCCTGTACCCTAGTGTTGACACCATTCTCCATATTAATCCTCCTTCTTATGTTCTTCAGTATCTTGAGGAATAGTCATTGCCTGTTCTATCTCAACAGCACAGTTTCCTACAAAATCACTAGAGAACTGATTACTTAGTTCCAATACTTTAAAGAGATAATCAAGTCTCTTATTCATAGCAAAAGCTTCCAACTCTCTATTTCTTGCAACAAGCTGTTTATTCTGCTGCCACAACTGGTTGCATGCATCATTAAGCTGCTCATAAGTAAGCTTCTGCTGCTTGTTTTCTGACTTGTTTTCACTCCCATTCATACTAATCTGCTTTGCTTTATTCTGCTCTTCCATAACTTTTAGTTTTATTTCTGTTTATTAATTCTATTTTCAAATCATCTAATCTATTCTCCTGATATAGCTTTGCAAACAACAGAATAACTGAGTCTGATTTACTAAGCCAATTAGGAAAAGTAGGGTACATTGTTGTACAAATCTCTCTCCATTCTGGATCATTGGATACCTTTACTTTTAGTTTCTCTATTGGTAACTGAAAGATTGGAGACATCCTTACATCATTTGTCTTTTCTACATATTTATGACCATACCTTTTCATATATAGTTTTTCCCACTCAAAGAAACTTGTTGTCTTG
>OQVQ01000240.1_pt1 | contig 26576 bp, 10 predicted proteins | sample 1691491 | NCBI WGS metagenome assembly OQVQ01 (sample SAMN03418252, study PRJEB22391) | human gut metagenome | biome: human-gut; feature: organic feature; material: feces | host: Homo sapiens | place: Tanzania | collected 2013-01
TTTGAATTGGTAAGAAAGGAGATTATTTATGTCACAAAAGAAGATATTCAGATGCCAGGAATGTGGGTACGAGACCGAAATATATGAGGGACGTGGTTTCATGGGGCAGCACATTGAAGCCATGTCTTGTCCCGATTGCAGGAACATAGTACCTCTAGTGGTGGGTGGAGTGATAGGTGATGCTGCACCCAGTTTCAACTCCCTTGTGGGAAGACTCTGCCTGAGATGTGGATCTGCCAGGATTCATAGGTGGGATATGCACACCTGTCCCAAATGCGGGGGCAGGATGCAGCCCACTGGTGAAGAAGAGTTCTGGACATAAAATCATTGTTTTTGGGACAGAAAGCCGAAGAAAGTTCAAATCTATCCTTTAAAGTTTTCCTTCTAAAATTTGGCTGTTTCCCATATTTTCTTTAATTTTGCCATCATATTCGTACAAAGAAAAATAAGACAATATGTTTTTACGCTTATGGGTTATATCAATGCTGGCTGTCATGACTTTACCTGCCGTTTCGCAGGAAGACAGCTGCAAGACCGTTCATCGCATCGCCGCTGATGCGGTGCCAGCTACTATTTTTCATACCAACCAGTTCCTGCGTGGAGGAAATGATGAGGCCCGGACGATGAATCACGACATGACTTTTACGCTGAAGTATGCCTTTATGAATAAGGAGGAGGTGAGACCTGGCTCCATCTATCAGGGGGCGTATCAGGGTGTAGGTCTGGCTAGACATGAGTTTAACCAGTGGCTGGCAAACCCGATATCCGTGTATCTGTTTCAGGGGGCACCGATTGTGAACCTATCCCGCAGGGTGTCGCTCAACTATGAGTGGAACCTGGGTATGGCGTTCGGATGGAATGCCTATGACGAGCTGAACAATCCAGAAAACAAGGTGATTGGCTCAAAGGCTACGGCATATATTGATGTTGATTTGTATATGAAGTGGATGCTCTCGAAATATCTCGACCTGAATGCCGGTATTTCGCTGACTCATTTCTCTAATGGCAACACCACTTATCCCAACTTGGGACTCAACACAGGCGGAATCCGATTGGGAATGGCTTATTACATCAATCGCCAGCAGCCATCTGCCACGCCAGCAGTGAAAGAAAAAGCGCCTTCATGCCGTGGACTCTACACTGATGTAATACTCTATGGTGCTTGGAAGCAAGGCGTTGGTCATCAGGGAGATGAATATTATCTGTTGCCTGGACGATATGGCGTGATGGGATTTAATCTTAATCCGATGTATCGACTGAATCCTTGGCTCAGCATGGGTGCTTCGATGGATGGCGTCTATGATAAATCTGCCAGCAGGGAGAATGATGATAGCGATGAAGTCAATCATACGTTTGGTCGCCAGGTCGCTTTGGGACTGTCGGCACGTAGCGAGTTCGCTATGCCTTATTTCAGCATCAATTTCGGTGTCGGTACCTATGTGTTAGGCAATCGAAATAATTTCAGAGGCGTGTATGAGGTGCTGGCTCTGAAAGTCCATATCAGCCAAAGGGCTATGCTTCATATCGGCTATAGCCTGGTGGACTTTAAAACACCAAACAATCTGATGTTGGGATTGGGTTGGCGATTCTTTTAGGTAGGTGATAGTAGAAAAAAAATAATCATTTATTTCAAAATAAAAATATTTCATTATGAATCAGAAAAAAGAATACATTGTCGGAGAAAGTTATACTTTTAGGGTAAAAAGCGTATTTGGCAGTTATTGCGAATTGCAAGACGACAACACTGTGACTTACCTTCAAAATACTAAAAACCTTAGACTTGAAAAAGGGCAAATGCTTGAATGTAAAGTAATTTCAAATACAAGTGATCATCCCAAAATCGAACTATTGAATTATGGCAACATTGACCGTAAAGACAATATGGTCAATGACGAAATATTGACCAAGATAATGACAGAGATGGGCATCACGTGGTCCACTCGCGACTTTGTCAAATTAGTATTGACTGACGACAATGACCTTTCCTTCGACCGTCATTGCCATCAGTGGATTCATACTCTAATCGAAATGCAGCAAGACCTCAATTCGATTAAGGCAGACTGCAAGAATATACTGGAAATGTCAAAACTCCTCGACAGTTCAAGTCCGTCTGAGCGAGATGTGTATCAGGAGAGGTTTACCATCATCATTGAGCTTATAGGTTACTATATTGTGGCAAAAGACCTTCTACAAGCCACGTCGCAAGAGTTTGAAGGCGATGCACAGAAATTCATAGATGACCTCTTGAGGAAACTGACCACGTCTGGATATATCTATCATCCGCGCAAGGCATTCAATATCCTTTCCAGCCTCTTCGTCCTCGAACCGGCATTGATGCCCGGCAATATCGAGCGTATGTTTTCCATCATCAAGGAACGCGACATCCTGCAATGGAAGAAAGAGCCTTTCCGATCAGCTCTGCTTCAGGTGCTCGAACAATATGTCACTGGTAATGAGAAGCAAATAGACAATACGAAGGATAATGCCCTGATAATCTATAACACCATCCAGGCATTGTCCATTCAGCACCTTTTACACGATGATAAAGCAGGAGATACGGACATCGTGGATTATCGTATCAATGCTTCGCGCCTCTGTAATCTTGTGTCGTATGCCAATATGGCAAATCCTATCGAGATTGTCAATTTGGCTCTTTATAATCTTCTTAGTTCGAAAATCGAACTGCCACCTTATAGTCTAAAGTTCGTAGGTAGTGATACATTTCCATTCTATGTGTCAAACCAAGCCTCAAAACTAAAAGAAAAGATAGACACCGTCAGCACGTTTACCCACAATAATGTGCGACTCACTGTGTCCGACAAAGGCATAGTGCTCAGTTCGATGGCAAGCAATCTCAAAGCTGCCATTCCAAAGAATCTCTCATTATGGAATAATCTTCAGGTGATGCTTGGCTCCAAGCCATTATCTGATTCCTCTGTTATAAAGAAAGGAATAGCGCCTTACAAAGCATTGTGGACAAGCATTGAGCATGATCTCTTCGAGTCGGGCAAGTCGAAAATACAAAGCATAGAGACCAAGAGCGTACATAAGGTGCATGATGTGGTGAGGATTTCCATCGTCAGGCAGGATGCCAATAATCCTTACAAATTCTATTGCAACATCGAGGACACCACAGGAGGCGAAGGCTTCATATATTTGAATGATATAGTGCTCTATAATCTCACGTCTCCATCGGTGAGACATTTCATCTCCGACAATGGAAACCGACTGATATTTGAAGCCGTAATCATCGATGTGGAGGACGGAGAATATCATTTCTCTATGAATGAATATATCACAGAGGAAGCTCGAAACTTCTATTACGATGAAGAAGAAATAATATGCTTTGTATCTTCCAATCAGGATAGAAATTACGGTTATCTCCCAGGAGTGACTAAGGAGGGCATAAGCGTGGAAATAAAGGGACTGGAAGACATCTCCGGACTGAAGAAAGGCGACCTCGTGACTGCAAGTCTGATAGGACCTTCAAAGAAGAATTTCCATATTGAGGCGAAGGCAAAGTATCAGGTCAATCAGAATTTCAATATGAATGAGTCTTTCCATTTCCTGATGAATGCAATGGCAATAGATGAAGTAGATTCTGCCACTGTCGAAACGGAAGAGGACGTGGAGACTGACCGCATTCTCGATATATCATATATTCGCCAACTGATTTACATCATCGACCGCATCGCTACGCTGGACAATAATGATAATGACTATATTAAGGCATACAATTATCTCGGTTTTGCCCGTATGCTCTCACTGCTGATAGGATGGGAGGAGCAGGCAACTTACTACAAAGGCAGAATGGATATCATACTCATGCTCCACGACTTTGCCATCAACGATAAAGTGAATGAGGAAAGCCTTGCCCAACTGGAGAGCATGAATGCTGACTTATTCAGCAGTAATGTGGTGCTGCAGAGCAGATTCCGCCAACTGCAGATTGTCAGTTACATAGGCAAAGTGGACCACAACGCTGACCTATGGGAGGCTTCTAAGGATAGCGATGAAGCAATCAAGGAATTGGCTTCCCTCGTGCTCTCTTATAATCTGATGACTTCCACCAATATGACCAGTCAGGCTACTGACGTACACAATCGTATCAAGCAGACTCTGCGTCTCAAAGGCTATGAGTCGGGACTGAAACTCTATGGCACAGGTATTGAGGATAAGACGACGGAGTACAAGACCAGCATCGTATATCTTGCTGACAAGACAGTAGATATCCCGAATATGCAGGAGCAGATGAAGGTAATCCTGTCTGTCATCGACTCTTTCCTCAATACGGATGGCGGCACTCTCTATATCGGAGTGAATGATTCCGGCATGGGTGTAGGACTGCAATCAGACCTTGCCTACTTTGAGTTTAATGGCGATAAAGACAAGTATGCCCGCACCATCACTGATGCCGTGGTAGGTGCCTTTGGCAAAGTGGTCGCTACACATGTGGATGTGCGCTTTGATCCTGATAATGAGAAGCCTGTCTGCATAGTGAAGGTGACACCTTATAAGGATGGAATCCACTATAATGGTGCATGGTATGTGCGCATAGGAAGCACCAAGAGAATGCTCGACAAGACAGAGTTTACGCAATATAAAAACTCTGAACGCATCATCCCTACCACAGCGCCGACAGAGGGAAGCCAGCCTGAAACACCGGAGGAAAAACCTTTGCAGAAGGAGAAGTATAAGGAGCCTGTCGTTGTGGAGCCACAGTTAGAGTCCATTCCTACAAGCCAGATACGATTCAATGTATGTGAGGAATATGATGAGGATTTCAGGCCTACAATAGCTTATCTGCAGTTTCTCGACAATGGCAAATTTCGCAAGACGACGGATTACAACTGGGATCCCTCTCTTCTGATGCTCGCTGTATATGATGAGGATGCTGATGGTTATCTCGTAATGGTCTATGACAATGGATATGTGGCAAAGGTGCCTATGGGCGAGATATTGAAGTTTGATGATCGAACCACATACTCTCGTTATAATGAGGCAAAGCTTATCTTCGCCTCTATCGCCCATGCGAAGGATGCGATGATGACAATCACCGAAGAGGACAAGGGAGCAAAGGGACGCACCATGCTTCGCATTGACACACTGGAAGGTATTGAGGAGACGAAACTTGCCGATTATGGTGACCGTTTCTATAATGAAGGCTTGGCTCGCCGCATCATTCAGGTGGACATCATTCCAGAAGAACATACCTCCATCTTCGACTTTGTCAAAGATAAGGACAAGCGCACTCTCGGTTTTCCTGTCAGAACATTGAGCAACGACTTGAAGGATGGATTTGCCAAGCTCAATATCAGTTTGATGCAGAGTTAGATGTCTTGATGGTAGTTGGTAGTTGGTTATTGGTTATTGGTAGTTGGTTATTGGTAGTTGGTTGGTTTGTACTATACTACAAAAAACACGTAGGACAAGGTACTGTCTTCCAGACAGCCACCCATCTATGCTTTTATCATACCCGAGACTTCGTCACGGGTTACTCTCGCTTTGCTCGGTATTGTCTTTCAGACAAATCTTCACCATGAAGCCTATCTTCTAATAGCCTCATGCGAAAGTGGAGCCATTTTCTAATGACAAGATGGGCTTATCAGAATGAAAAGAGCAATGGCAGGATGATAGTCATGACAAGACCAATGATGACCTGCAATGGCAGTCCCACCTTGATGTAATCCATGAAAGTGTAGCGTCCTGCCTTCATCACCAATGCATTAGGCGGTGTGGAGAAAGGCGATGCGAAGCACATGCTGGCGCCTAAAGTGACAGCAAACATGAAAGAATAAGGGCTTACTCCTGTCTGCTGAGCAGCAGATAGGGCGATAGGAGCCATAAGGACTGCTGTGGCGGTGTTGCTGATAAACATTGTCATCAGTGAGGTGGTGAAGTAAATGCCACAGAGCAACGCGTAAGGACCTATTGCTCCGAGGCTACTTACCAGCGTCTCGGAGACTATCTGTGAGACGCCAGTCTTCTCCAAAGCCGTGGACATAGGCATCATTGCCGCGATGAGAACGATGCTCTCCCAGTTGATGGTCTTGTATGCGGCATCGACACTGCGGAAGCATCCTGCGAAGACAGTTAGCAGACCTGCTATGATGACAGCCGTCACTGGCGCGATAGGAATGAAGTCAAACACCATCAGCGCTATCATCACTATCATGATGGCAGCCGCCACTGGCGCCTTATAATCGAGCGATACCTTCTCCATGAGCATATCTGGACGACCTAATACCACCCAATTCTCATTCTCATGATTCATCTGCATTATCTTGTCCCACTCGCCCTGCACGAGCAATATGTCGCCATTCTGCAGACGGTGGTCACAGAGTTCCTCCTTGATGTACTTCTCATTTCTGCGTATGCTGAGGATATTGACGGAATAATCTTCACGAAGGCGTGAACTTCTGATGCGTGTTCCTATGAGATGAGACGTAGGAAGCACCACTATCTCTGATATTCCGATATCATAGAAATCAAGGCCTTCTGCCTTCATCCTTTCGAGATGATAGTCAGTGGCAAACTGCTCCATCGCCTCTTTGTCTCCATAGAAATAGAGAATATCATCCTGACTGATGACTGTATCAGCCCACACCATATTCTGACGAATATCCTTTCCGAGGGCTTTCCTGGTCTCATTGCGTATTTCGAGGATGGTCAGTCCGTATCTATTCTGCAAATCCAGGTCCTGAACCTTCTTGCCAGCCAGTCCGTCTATCTGATTGCCTACGCTGTACTTATACAGATTTTCATGCAGATGATATTGCTCCGCCAGGTCATCCACGCTCTTTCCCTGGTCAGCATTCTGCTGTTTGTCATTCTTCTTGATAAGCATGAGACTCATCGGCAACAGCACTGCCAAGCCTACTGCAATGACTGTCAGACCGACTGGAAGGAATGTGAAGAATCCTAATGGAGCGAAGCCGTGCTCTTCGAGGGTCTCACTGATGACAAGGTTAGGCGGTGTACCAATCAGGGTCAGCATTCCCCCGAGGCTTCCAGCGAATGCCACCGGCATCAGGAGACGGGAAGAACGTATTCCAGAACCCACTGCCATACTCATAATAATCGGCATCATGATGGCTACAGTTCCCGTATTGCTGACGAAAGCGCCCATAAATGATGTCGCCAACATGACAAGGATGAATGCTCTCACCTCATTTCCTTTTGCCATTCGGGATATGCTATTGCCTACCGATTGTGCCAATCCTGTCTGCAGGATAGCACCTCCGACGACGAAGAGTCCTACCATCATTACTACAATAGGAGACGAGAAACCGCTCAAAGCCTCACTCGTGGTGAGCACTCCTGTGGCGGTGAGTATCATGAGGGCTGACAATGCCACTACATCGCCTCTTACTCTTCCCCAAATAAACATGGCTATGGTCACTATCAATACGGTTATGGTTATGGTCATTTTATTATTATGGTTATGGAGGTATGGGGGTATGGGGTATGGGGATTGCCCGGTGATGCGGGCAATCCCGTGACTTAAAACAAAGCTGCTATTGCGGCTGCGTTATCGCCTTCATATACCTTCAGTTCTGAGACTGGCTTGAAACTGAAGTCGGAGAAGCGCTGAAGCTGAAGGGCAACAAACTTGTGATCCTCGCTGAGACACATCTCCAGCATATACTGTCCGATGGATGACTCGGTGAAACGCTCTGTCTTGGCAGAGTCGATTTCAGAAACAGGACGGGTGAGAATCTTTGTTATTCTCTCTCCGTCAGCAGGACTGTATTCCTTAATATATGACTGTACCTTGCTGGATGTAGGGTTATAGACTACCTTTGATCCGAAACCAAGAAATCCTTTCTTTACTGTGATACGATTGTCGGCAGAGAGTGGCTCTGCTATGTGCAATGAATTGAAATTTGCCATTGTTGTATTATTGTTTTTTTATTCCTCCTTATTGTAAGACAAGAGGTTATCATTAGATTGTGAATTGGATAATCTTCCCTTGCGGCATTGATGAATGTCACCTTAACGGGATAGGATAAGAGGGCAGACAGGAAGTCATTCTGACATTATTACCGTCTGCTCATAAAAAAAAACAAATAATACGCTAACACAATAGCCGCCTCAGTGTGAACACATAATATTCACACGAAGGCTCAGGCATCAGACGGGAAACGCGGACATGGTTTCTCTGACGATGATGATGCTGTATGGGGTCTTTGAAGTTAAACAGAATAAACTTGTGTACGTGTCTGCTATCTTGCTTTGCAAAACAGTTTACAGGAACAGTGCGGCTTGGGCGCGAACTGCATACACGATAGTTTTGCGATGAATCATGGATGACAGCCAGCTCCTTCTGGTTCGGGTCTGACACTACAGCGCATACTCTGCCATTGCTGTCAATATCCATATTGGCAGCATTCATCGTGACGGTACCCTTGAGCACCATCACAAGTGTCAATAATATAAGTTTCACCCAACGATTCATCATTGCAAAGATACAAAAAATATAGATGTCAAGCCACAAGTTCAGGGATATTCATCCCGACTTTTCTCATTTTTTAGCATTTTTCAAGCCTGAAAGCCCTTATTTTAATATTTTTTACGTCTATTCCTTCTCTTAATGCTACAAAAAAAACAAAACAGGGCGTTTGCAATTCCATTACTCCGCCGTGTTTTTTTGAAACAGCCTATGAAGAACGCCACCCAAAAACAAACATTTTTTGAAAAATGTAATACATATTTCAAAAATTATTATTACCTTTGCACCCAAAACAAGTAGATATGGGAAAAGAATCAAAAGGTAAGCACGGGGGCACACGCCCTGGTTCGGGAAGACCACGCAAGACTGAAGAGACCCGAACCTACACTTTCCGCGCTTCAGGTGAGATGGTCAGACACCTCGATATGCAAGAGCAGAAGTCGGAATACATCAAGATGTGTATTGCAAAGGAAATGAATACCACAGAGCCAGACTTCTCCAAACTGGGAGATGCCTATCCTGCCACACGAGTGAAGGAATCCAACTTCCGCTTCTTCGACATCGGTATAGTGGCGGGGTTCCCTATTCCTCTCGATAATGACGAACGATCACAGGATATAGAATTGCTGCAGATGCTATGTCCTTACCCAGAAGCGTGTTATCTCATACGTGTGTCTGGCCACTCCATGATTGATGCCAACATACATGATGGCGACATCGTCATAGTGGACAAGAGCAAGCGCAATCCGTCTCCTAAGGAAGTGGCAGTATGCGAACTCAATGGAGAATACACCCTAAAGCATTTCGAGATACGTGATGGAAGAGGCTGGCTTATACCTGCCAACCCTGATTTCCCTGAAATTGAAATATCGGAAGGCGATGCTTTCCGGGTCTGGGGAACTGTCACTTATGTGATACATAAACCTGTCAAATGAAGAATGTAGAATGAAGAATGGAAGTTAGTCTTACTTCTCATGGAATCTCAACGAGGAAACTCAAGCCGAAGAACGTAATCCGGATTCTTCATTCTTCATTCTTCATTTAAAGAATCCCCCTATGTACGCCCTAATAGACTGCAACTCATTCTTCTGTTCCGTGGAAAAAGTGTTTCATCCCGGACTCGAAGGCAAGCCCGTCGTTGTGCTATCCAGCAATGACGGCTGCATCGTGGCGCTCACTCCCGAAGCAAAGAGGATAGGACTTCACCGTGGCGACCCTATCTTCAAGGTGGAAGGCATAGTAAAGCACTATGGCGTACAGGTATTCTCATCCAATATGCAGCTATATGCCGCTATGAGCAAGAGAGTTACCAGCATATTGCGCAAGTCCATACACCACGTGGAAAACTACTCCATAGACGAGAGCTTCTGCGACCTCAATGGCTATGAGAAACATTTTGACCTCGTCAGAATGATGAAAGAAATAAGGGAGAGAATACTCCTCTGGACTGACATACCTGTAAGCATCGGCATTGCCCCATCAAAGACATTGGCGAAAATAGGCTCAAAGTTTGCTAAGCAATACAAAGGCTATGGCGGTGTCTGCATTATCGACACTGAGGAGAAGCGTCGCAAAGCCCTCGAAATATTCGATCTTGCTGATGTCTGGGGCATTGGGCGTCGCACATTCGAGACCCTCAATTACTATGGCATCACCACCCCACTCGACTTTGCCGACAAGAGCGACTCATGGGCAAGGAGCCATTTCAGCAAACCTGGTTACCAGACATGGCTGGAACTCAACGGAATACCATGTATAGATACCACTGAGATAAAGCGCAATCAGAATATCTGCACCAGTCGCAGTTTCGGAGAAATGGTCAGCGACCTACAGTCTCTGAAATCTGCCGTAGCTTCATTTGCCAGCAGTTGCGCCAACAAGCTTCGCGGACAAGACAGCGTATGCAGGAAGGTGACGGTCTTTATAGGCAGCAATCGCTTTCGTGAGGACCTGATGCAATACGGCAATGCTGCCACAAAATCTTTCTCTACAGCGACATCCGACACCATCGCCATCACCTCCGCTGCCCTGCAAAGTCTCGAAAGTATCTACATACCAGGAGTCATGTATAAGCGTGCTGGAGTCATCGTCGGTGACATATATCCCGAAACTCCCATCCAGCTCGATCTCTTCGACACGACGCCAAAGCGCAAGGAGCGCAATAATCTGATGAAAATCATCGACAATATCAATCATCAGCACGGCACAAAGAGCGTCCATCTGGCTGTGGAGGGACCCGAAAAACAACCTTGGCACGTGAAAAGCGAGCATCGTAGTCCCAACTATCTCACTGACATAAATGAAGTTTTGAGTATAAAGATATAAGAAAAACATAGAAAAAGGGGAAAATATTTGGAAATAAAGAAAAAATATACTAATTTTGAACGCTTAAAATCACATTCTTGCTAAAGCAAGATATATAGACAAGGCAAGAGTAAAACTATTCGGTTTTCTGGTATATAGACAAGTCAACAAGACAACAAATCAACAAGACAACAAATCAACAAGACAACAAATCAACAAGTCAACACCGAACTTATGACAACACATTATACATTTCAAGTATGCAGAAGATGTATCGCAATTCTGATTCTATTACTGACAAGCTTTCAGACGATATTAGCACAAAGCATCACTGAAAAAGACATCACAGAGACTTTAGATTTCGACAAAGAAGAAGTATCTTATTCATTGCCTTCTGGAAGCATACCGGAAGGCAGTGAGTGTGTATGGCAGATTGACGGCAAAGATATCACCACGGGATTGACCGATGAAGGCAAAACCATCACTTTGAGCCTCTATAATCAGGTCCGCAAGGCTGTAGTCACCATAAAATCTTCTGAAAACACCGAGACGATAGAGTTTGACATCAATCCAAAGACATACGGTGAAGATTATGATGGCAAGCATTTCTATGCCGACTGTTTCCACCCTTACAATGATGGCACACAGGGAGACGGCACTAAGGATAGACCCTTCCTCATCAGCAACGATAAGGAACTGGCTCTGCTGGCACGCAAAGTCACAAGCGGCACGCTGTATTCTGGAAAATACTTCCGACTGACATCCGACATCGACCTCAGCAAAGGACTCTGGATGCCTATTGGCAAATGGAATCCAGAGAAGAATTATTTCTTTGCAGGAAAATTCGACGGTGACGGACACGCCATCAGAAATATGCAGATATGCTGGACCAACGCTAACGGCAAGGAGGCTTCATGGGGACTCTTCTCCCGACTCAGCGGCACAGCGGCTAATGAGGCAGGATTTGCTTCTGTCACAAATCTTATCATCGACAATGCCACTATAGAGAAGAAGAAAGAATATAAGCCTGTAGGCACTGGCACTGTAAAACTCGGCATCCTTGCCGCTGACTTGACCAAGAATGCAGAAATCAGCAATATCATCATACGCCAGTCAAAGATTACTGATAATGCTGAGTCATACCAAGCAAATGGAGTCTATAGAATAGGCGGCATTGTGGGCTATATAGGCAGCGGAGTATTCAGGATATACAATATCTCTTCCGCCACAGAGATAAACATGCTCTCAAAAGCCACTGTAAAGAAAAGTGTAACCATCTCCGGCGGTATCGGTTGCGCCACCACCTTTACCACGAATAACAGTTACAACATCTGTCCTACAAACATTTATGTCTATGGTCCCAAGCCGGTGGCAAACAGCGAAAAAGCCATCGGTAGCGTAATTGCATTCTATGGTCCTTCATATCAGAACAGTTTTCCTGCAGAAGCAAAGAAAACATTATACTATACCTCTGTCAACAAAGTAACTGGCACCAACAACGACGGAACAGAAAAGGAGGTCGCAAGTTTCGGAAAAGAATTCATAGACATTTGCAATCAGTATATCAATGACAAGGGCCTTGACAACAAGACCTTGGCTTTCAACACCACAACAAACTCCTTCTCATTCAACACCGCCAAACTGATACTGGAGCGCGGCAAGAGAGATACCTTGACAGTATATTCCGCTGATGGCAATCCTTCCAGCGAAGGATATATCTGGTATGTCTCAAATGGCAATTCAAGCGCAAGTATGGTCAGCAAGATACCAAGCTCATCATACTTCTTGCCACGCAAGGACTACGATCAATACGTCTATGCCACCCTTCCCGACGGCTCCTCACGCACTAACACCGTCGTGGTAAAGGCGATAAGAATGACCGCTACACTCGACTCCAGAAGCAATCCTGGCACTTACAGCATCCATGTAACCAACAATACGGAAGAGGGATTCAGCAACGATGACCTCGGACTTACAATCAAATATCAATGGTTTGACGGCACGACAAAACTGAATAACAGCACCCCAAGCTTCACCCGTCCTGCTGGTGCTACCCACAACAACAGATACAGTTGTCTCGTCACAGTAACCACCGAGTCTAAGGAAACCCTTCTCAGCCAATGGCTGAGCGCAGCTTCTGTGGTCTATCTAAAGCCTACCGACACTCAGTCCATATCGGAATCAGAGCGTAAAAGCAATGCTGAATGGGGCTATTCTCCAGAAAAGCCAATGCTTACATGGGAGGGAGCTTACAGCAAACTCTCGCCTAATGGTTCGTGGGACGAAAACTTCATCGTCCTGATAGGCACAAGTAAGTACAGCGTAACCAATAATACCAGCACCGGATTTAATATCACTCCGAATTATAAAGGAGAAAATATGCTAAAATTGGGGAACTGGAAGGAAGCCTCCTCCTCTGCCTTATTCCGCAATGTCACCATCACTGGCAAATGGGAAAATAATGACTATAAAGGTATTATAGAAATAAGTGGAGCCACAAAGGGATTGCCTATATGGGGCGACACGCGTTTTGAGCATCTCACTTTTCACAATGCTTCTGGCAGTGCAGACTATTATAAGAATATATATTGCCAATACCATAACCTGGAGATGGGCGACAGTCTGCGAATGACAGGCTTCAACCAGAACTCTCCTGAATACGGCACCATCGACGGCGCTGTGACGACTGCCATGCAGATCTTCGGTGGTTTCAATAATGATGGACGCTTCTATCCTTTCGACAATGAGAAGAACATCAAGGCTTTCGAAGAGTCTATACCACACGGAAAGGAAGGCTTCAGCATCACCGTCAAGTCCGGATTCTATTCCGCTATCTGCGCGGGAGGACGACAAACTGCAAAGAATGGAAACTCTGACGACAACACATACAATGGCGTAATGGGTACTCCTGACCTGCCCATCAAGTGTGTCATAACTATGGACATAGACAGAAAATGGAACGATGCAAATAATCCTCTCAGGAAAGTATTCTTCGACAAGACAGGTACCACCGAAGAGCGACAGAGCGACTACGATGCCGGCATCATCCTTGCAGGAAACCATGAGGGCGCGATGTATGCCGATGTGGATATCATTGTCAGAAGCGGAAAGGTGGCACGCATCGTAAATGGCACGCTGGGCAACGACCGAGACCTCACCTTCAATTATCCGAAAGGCTCTCAGAATGTGATACATGTGCCATGCAACACATTCATGGGACGTGCCAATATCACTCTCGACCCAGAGAAATCAGAAAACAATACCGACCGAGATATCAACAATCGCGTCATTGTCACCGAACTATATGGCGGCAGTACCGGTCGTGGACATCTGGCTTCTGTGAAAGTAAACAATCCTTTCTATGGCTACAGCACTATAACGATCAATGGCGGTACATTCAAGATTCTGCCTGAAGACAACAAGAAAAAGGAGAATATCCTCTGTGGCATATTCGGTGCCGGAGCGGGAGGAATGAATGGCATCGGTACGGATAGCCATCACACGGCTGACGAGAAAATACCTTATTGGAGCGATACTGAGAGAGTGATGCTCTATGGACCGTACGATAAAGCCAAGGGCAAACTGATAACATATCGCTGTTACAATGCTCTGACTCACACATATACAGAGGTTGACCCAACAAAAACCAATACCAAGATTGTTATCAATGGTGGAGTATATGGCTCAGAAGGCGAGAATATAGATGGCATCTATGCCGGTGGCAGCGGATATATGAGCAAAAGTCTGTGGACATATAATGCCACACCGAGCATCACTGGTGGAAATGTATATGGCGGAAAGGACATTACGGTATCCTCTCTGACCATCAATGGCGGTATATTCCATTGCAAGAACGGCATTTTCGCTGGTGGACGCGGCACTGATTATTACTACAAGACTAACAAATATGGCGGCAATGCCACAGACTACACCCATCTCGGACAGACATTCGGCAACGTAGAACTCAACATCTACGGTGGTGAGTTCCACTGTTCTGTGTTCGGAGGTGGATACGGAGTAGGATTCGTGGATACCGAAATCAAGACTGGCGCCAGCCCTACCACGCTTACTGAAATGGCAAAGGTGTCAGGCCAGTCCAAGGTCAATATCCATGCCGGCACTTTCTTTGGCAATATTTATGGTGGTGGCGACATGGCTGTAGTGGAACATACTGTGAAAGGTGAATATGCCACTGACGTAAGAATCAGTGACAACGCTGATATACGCGGTTCGGTATTTGCCGGCGGCAATGGAAGATGCAACAAAGAAAAGCCTAAAAACGCTGACTCCAACTGGAAACCTGAGGATATCGGAAAGATAACAGGCAATACAAATATGACATTCCTCGGCGACTCCAGACAGGCTCCTTACATCTACGGCGATATCTATGGTGGCGGAAACTACGCCCAAGTCGAGGGTAACACCAGCATCAATCTCTATGCCGCCAACTTTGCAGGCGAGATATTCGGCGGCGGCAAGGGCGATATCACCTCTTCTCATATCACGTCAGCCGATGTAAAAGGAAACACCTACGTCAATCTTGCACAGGATATGGGAGAGGGAAATGATGACAATAACAGCAAGAATGCGGATCATTTCTCCATCAATGTCATCTGGAACAAGATGTGGCGATGGGATGATGAAGCGAGCATGACAAAGGGCAAATTCTATCTTTGGGACAAAGAGGCTGCTGGAAACGGCAATATAGAGTGGAATCCTGACGGTATTACAGGCACTGATTCTGACACTAAAGATGCCTACGAAGTCAGAAAAGACCTCTTCTACGGCAAGGAGAAACCTACTGACAATGCTCATTTCCTTTACCCACACAATATCTTCGGAGGTGGCAATGTGGCATGCTCTGTCAGGGACACCGCAAAGGTCTGCGTGCAAAAGGGAATGACTCCTTACTCACTGCTGAAGACTGACGAATGGAAAGCATCATACAATGACAATGAAAATCCTCATTTCTACGTCTTCGGAGGCGGTAAGGGCATAAGCACCTCAGTGGATTATACTGATGTCACCGTCAATGTGGAGGGTGATTACAGCATCTATGATGCCGAAGTGGATGACAATACCGAGCAGATGGCACGCCCACACCATTTCAACACCACCGACATCACCTCCCTTGATGATAGCACCGACGGCATTGAAGATGCTGAAAGCATAGCTTTGCAATCAGAAAAACGGAATACGAGTCCTGTATTCGACAATTCAAAAGGCATTCCTAACTTCACCGTCCTCGGCGTTCTCGGAGGCGGATATGCCGGTCTTGTGACCCATAATACCAGAGTCACCGTAGATGGACAGACTTTCCTGCACCGCATCTACGGTGGAGGCTTCGGCGATCCTGCATCTACAGAAGACAACCCTACCGGACAAGTGGAAGGCAATACCGAAGTATTCATAAAGGGCGCAAGAACATATGGCGACGTATTCGGCGGTGGCGCCGGCGTGAAATCCAGCAACAGTGTGGATTTCATAAACGTAGCACGCGTCAATGGCACCACGAGAGTGGAGGTCTCTGATAATGCCCGCATCTTCGGAAACGTCTATGGAGGTGGCGATATTGCCAATATCGGACTGGAAAATCATACTCCTGACTATGCAAAAGAGGCAATCAGTGCATCTAAAATCAATCAGACGGACGGCACTTTCGTAAGTTATCATGCCGATAATTACCGCACATGGGTCAACATTGTCGGAGGAGACATCTTCGGAAACGTATTTGGCGGCGGCAAAGGATTGACCGCAGGCAATGCTTCCGACTATACCAAGGTGGGACGCATCAATGGCAACACGCTGGTACACATAGCCAATACCGATGCTCCTGCCGGCACATCCATCGACAGCCACGGCAATAACATCCCGAATATATGGAGCAGCATCTACGGCGGATGCGCCTACGGCACCGTGGATGGCAACGCTATGGTTCATATAGAAGGCGGATTGCTCGGCATGGATGTCTTCGGAGGCGGTTACGGCAATGTGCCTGTCATCACTGATGAAAGCTCAAATGATGACGCTGAGACCTACATCAAAAGGCAGATTCTCGGAAAGAAATATGAAGGAGAAAGCCGTAATGACCTCACCTTTGCCAATATTCTCGGCAATACAAAGGTGAGAATCGACGGTGGAACATGGATATGGAACAGGAAAGCTGACAGCAACGGCATCATCACCACATGGACTGAAACCGAAGCCGACAGCCGACCTATATGCGACAATATTGATGAATACAAGCAGATAGTAAATGCTATACAGTCTGCTTCTTCACTCAAAGAGATTGATGATCAGAAAGTAAAAGAGGCGATAAACCGTATAAAGAACGATGAAACCACAAAGCAGTTCTTTGATTTCGACCGTCAGATATTCAAATTAAGCCACAATATCTTCGGTGGTGGCAACCGTGCAGGCGATGTAGGAACATACAAAAGCACGACAGCGACTTCGGGCACGGGTTCCTCCGTCGTGATAGTCAACCACTCCCCTCTTGCTGATTTGGAAGATACAAAGGGCAGAACCATCTCCATGTTCGACTGCACCAGATTGCAGAGCCTGTGCTGGTTTATCAGTTCGGAGAACACTTCCGACCCTCAATTCTCTGTCTTTGGAGCTGGATATGGTGCCAACACCAAGGTGGCAAGGACTGAAGTCTATGCCCAACCGGGTTCAAAGATTGACAATGACGGTCTCGTCAACATCAATGATACCACTTATCGCTATCGCAACCAGGCTTCAGACCTACAGACCTACAGTAAGTTTGAGGAGAGTATGGAGAAGGATTTCAGCAAGATTTCCAATGAAGAGAAGAAACTCTATTACGGCAGCGCCGATGGCAATGACATCAATGCCGACAAGAATGATAGCGAGACATTTCTCCGTTACCATGCCAGTCGCTGGGCATGGAATCCAGGTATGTCTGGATTTACATTCCAAGTGATACATGGTGGCGGATATTCCGGCTATGTGTCAGGCAACACTTACGTGGAAACTGACTGCCAACTCAACTGCCGCGACATCTACGGAGCAGGCCTCGGAGCCCTGCCTTTCGGTTCATATACAGATGGAAAAGCCTATGATTTCGGCACTGTAAGCGGCAATTCCCGCATATTCATGAAGGCTGGCATTATCTCGCAGAATGTCTATGGCGGCGGTGCCGGCATAGAGTCTGCAAGCAATAACGGCACATTCACTGACTTTCCTAATATGGCTCGTGTCAACAAGACGGAGGTTCACATATATGGCAGAAACCTGCAATACAAAAAGAACTATATGATCTACCGCACCATCGTCTTCGGAAGTATATATGGTGGCGGCGACGTGGCTAATGTTGGCACTACGGAGGCGGCGCCTTCAAAGTTTGGTATCGGCAATTACACAAATCCGGACAACCGCACCACACTGGTAAACATACGTGGCGGCGCCGTGCTGTCACAGGTATTTGCCGGTGGCAGGGGACGTCTTTCCACCCTATGTAATAATTACAAGCAGTTGGGCGGAGTTTACGGCAACACCTGTCTGGTAATCGACAGACCGAACATGATATATCCTTATATGGAAAACGGCAAGCCTCTCTCTCCTGAAAGCGAGGAAAACATGAAGCATCCTGCCGACAATATCAATAAGGACATCATCCCTATATTCATGGAGCGTATCTATGGAGGTTGCGAGAACGGCACTGTCTATGGCAACACTCTCATGACTGTCTATGACGGTTATATCGGTCATGGCATCTATGGCGGAGGACTGGGCTGCTGTGACACCGTTTCCGTGGATGGCAAAGACTCGATGATGGTGACTTCTGCTGACGTTACAGGTAATACTAATGTACTCATCTGTGGCGGCAAGGCACTGCTTGCTTCCTATTGGCTCGCTGATAATCGTGCATGGTATCCTGCCAGCATCATCAATGGTACGACATATTCACCACAATATGACCATAATGCTCTGAAATTTAGGATAAACCATAATATATATGCAGGCGGCAACGTGGCTTGCGCAGTGGGTCATGATACCTATCTTACCCTGAAGAAAGGCTTGCTCCATGATGACACTCAGGTGGTGTCAGGACAGAGCGGAAACTTCTTTGACACCAACGAATGGAAGGAGATATATAATAAGGTGGGCTCACCACACTTCTGCGTATTCGGCGGTGGCTTTGGCGAAAACACATACGTGAAAGGTGATACTCATGTCAATGTATCGATGGAAGAGCGTGGAAGCATAAAGGATTTCGACATTGAGAAAGGCAAGGAGTACATGCATTTCATCGGTGACTACGCCATAATGGACATTGTGGGCGGTGGCTATTCCGGCACTGTATGCGGAACCACCCACATCGAGGGTCCTGGCGGTGCTTTCTGCCGTCGAGTATTCGGCGGTGGTTTCTACAGTTCTGTAGATTCCACTGATGTGAGAATCAAGGCTATAGACTGCCATGACATCTTCGGTGGCGGACTGATGGGCGATGTCCTCAAAGGCACTAATGTGGTGATAGGCAGCAAGTCTGATACTTCTGCCAAATTGAGCAATGCTGACATAAACATCCACAATGGAGTATATGGAGGCAATGACGTATCTGGATATGTCAACATCGTGCTCGACGAGAAGGGTTACTTCAAGGATAATGGCGGTTCCGGCACCAATATCAGCATCCTTGGAGGACATATTTACGGCAATGTATATGGTGCGGGAAACGGCAATTACCTCTATGCCCTCGACAAGAAAGGCAATGACAAGGTGACTGTCAACGAGCATTACCCTCTCAATCCCGATGATCCTAATTCCGAGACTGTGCCTTTGGTATATACCGTACCAATGCGCGAGACCATGCCTTCTTTCCTCGCTGCAAGTGATGCGGCAAAGATAGTGAACATCAACTCATGGCGTCCGCTCACCAATAAGGTGAATATCAACATCGAAGGCAATACGCATGATGATGGCACCACTATCGATGGCGACATATATGGCGGCGGAAACTCTGCCACTGTGCAGAAAGTGAAGAACAGCAAGACGGATGCCGACCCAATGGTGGGAAACATCTCCATCAATATCGGCAATCATGTCAGAATAGGACGTGTATTCATGGGCTGTAATGGCGATGAGATGTTTGCCTCTTCTGAGGACAATGACTTCATGAACAAATTCCGCAAGCTCAATGGCAGCGTGTATAATTACAGAAAGGAACTCAACTTTGCCGACTCCATCGACTGGACTGGAGACCCGTCAAACAAGAGTATCAGCACGCTCTATCTCACTATTAAGAACGAAAACCGACATACGGTGTATCCTCATCTCATCGACCTCTACTTCCAATCTGTGGAAACCAACATCCAGGGCAAGTTGACCTGGAATGGCAATGAGACGGGAGAAGGACTGAAAGACTGCATCATAGGCACATTCTGCTGCGGCGGAAACCGTGGTAATATGAATGTCTATCCTATGACCGAGGATGATTATCCTGCGGGCACTCCTGAGAAAGACATGAAGATAGGCAATGCCGTGGAATACACTTTCCCTGAGGGGCTCGTCATCAAGGAGAAGATAGTGGGCGGCTGCTACAATGCAAACTACAACTACAAAGATAGCGTAACCCACAATGGTGGCTATCTGCTCGGTATGGCTCATGCTCCTTATCCTTTCATCAAGCTCATTGTGAAAAATCAGTTTGACCCTCTGGTTGACAGTACGGAGAATGCCTACAAAGGCGGAAATGTCTATGGAGGATGCTACAAATCTGGCACTATTCAGGGCGACGTCTCCATCATTCTGGAGAGCGATATGCTGAATGGCAAAACGAGGAAGATGCTGGAAAACTCCAACAAGCTTGCTTCTACAAAGCCTGAATACTCTGCCCTCAACGTCTATGGTGCTGGCTATGGCATGGAGAGCTATGTCTATGGTATCACGAATATCAAGATGGCGGAGAATTTGCCTTGCAGCAATCCTGCAAGCGAAGAGGATGTTTTCTCTCCTACCGGCGCTTCTGCCAACTTCATATATGGTGGAGGTCAGCAGGGCAATGTCATCGGTGTGACCAATGTTGAGATATTCAATGGTCATGTATTCCGCTCTGTTACCGGTGGCTCTTATGCCGGATATGTATGGGGCTCCACAATGGTCAAGGTGGGATATCCTAAATATTATAAGGTGAAACCACTGAAGACAGGACGCTATTTCCTCACTCGCACTGACCAGAGCAACAAGGATATAGACAAAGGCAAGAACGTCACCACCGAGACCATCAAGCAGTCGGTGCATCTTCTCGAAGACGACCTCGTCTCACAGTCGGTATATGAAGCCATCACCTCTGTATGGGACAAATCTTCCGACTCAGGAATCGATATCTCTACAGATGAGAAGAAGGCAGATTATTTCACTGCTGTCGAAGCCTCAGCGCCAGCTATCGGTTGGGGAAATATCAATATCAATATTGGCGAGGCTGTATATGGCGGCGGCTACTCTCTGGCTCAGGGTTCTTCTGTAATGGCTGACAACACCACAGTGCTGAAATTTACTGACAAATGCAATGTCGATAAAACCTTTACTGCCTCACCTGCCTACATAAAAGAACTGAACAATCTCCCTGGTCACTCTACAGTGGGCTTCGGCGGAAACACCACTATCCTCATTGCTGACCGCACCACAGCGCCTGCCACAGCATCGGACAGCGACCCTGACCGCGACCATATCACCATCTCACATCAGCAGATGAAGGAAGCGCAACTATCAGAAGGACAGGATCTACTGGGCTATTACTACAAGGGAGCCGATGGAGAATATCATTACATCTATGAGGCTGGAAAATACCAGAAAGGCGGTAATCTCCCTACGAATATCTCGTCTGACGACAAGAAGATATACATGTACGACAACGAAGGCGGCATCTTCGGTGACGGACACCTCTCGTATGCCCAAGGCTTCCGCAGTGCTGACCTGACGGGTTACGGCTTTGCAAGCTCCAGCATCGGCAGTCCTAAGATTATCAATACCTTCCAGCGCATGGACATACTGCGCCTGACAGACAACTGTTTCACCCTGCTTGGTACCCGCGACTATGCCACAAATGCTATGGACAATACGCCTTACTCTATCTCACGTGTGGGCGAGATACAGATGAAAGCCTGCGATATTGTGACCCATGAAGACGGTTCGCTGAAGTCTGGCGACAATGACAATCATTATGACAAGCGTGCACGCAACTATATGGGACTCTCCAATAATATCCATTACGTCGGTGCGCTCCATTCTAACGTGGATTTCCACACCGCATTATGGCACGATGGCAAGGGCAGACCGACTGGCTACGGCGCTGGAGCTGACACATATATGGCTGTCAAACAGAAGTATATAGATGACTATTTCAATGATGGTGAAAACAAAGGCAAGAACCATATCTTCGAGAAGCGCAATGACGGCACTGCCAAAAATATGATTGGTATTGCCTCCGGCTATGCTCTCAAGATACAGAATATCCAGGAATGGAAAGAGAATGGCACTGCAAAGCAGCAGCTCTACTACGGTCCTATCTACGGTGTCGTGGAGATGAATCTCATCGACGTACGTGAGGATGAAGGCGGTGGCTACGTCTATGCCGACAATATCCACAAGCGCCCTGCTTACGATGAAGATTCCAAGGCTGTCGATTTCCTTGAGACGACAGGCAACTTCGTATTCCCTTACTCTCCAAAGCAAGGCAGATACATCGTGGATGACTGCTTCCCTGTGGGATATACCGCCCTTTCAGACAATGGAGGCAAGAGCAATCCTGACGATAATGTGCCAGCCCACTACTGGTATGTCACCGGTTTCAATTATCATTACAATGCTCATATCACCGGTTTCTCATATAATCTGCCTTACACTTTCAACAGTGACAATCAGGATGGAATCGTTTCCCTTGCCGGACTGAAGCCTTCCCAGGAGGTGAAGATACTGAGTTGGAAGACTTACAGTGCGCACAAGGAGGGTTATTCCTGCGATCTTGAGGAGCGAAACTACTGCAAGGACTCCCTGGATGCCGCTGGCAATCACGTCATGGGCAAATATCAGCTCTTTGTGGGAGCCGCCAATTCGCAGACTTACATCAAGCCTCTCGGCAAGGACGATTCCTTACCGAGCGATGCTATGGCTATGCCTGGATTTGCCGCGCAGCTCTGCATGAAGCATGATGCTGATGCCGACAACTGCAAGACGCTCAAATCCACATTGCCTGACAGCCTTCCTGACGGCGATGCAAGGATAGTGTTCCAGCTCTCTGACAGCACTGACAATTCCTCCACCGATTACTATAATGCCCATCTTTCCGAGCCTTGCAAGGCAACTCTGGTACTCACTGCGCCTGCCATGCAGTACATAGACGGCAAAGAAGGCGAGATTGAGCCTGTCATTTCCATGGTTTCGGTCAACAACAGGCTGTTCACCAAAAACAGCGACGGCAGTTACACAAAGGTGGAGAATGGCTCTCTTGCTGAAGGCACTAAGTATTTCTACAAGAACGGCGAGACTGACCTCTATCAGGAAATCAGCGACACTTGCAAATTCTACAAGAAAAAAAATGACACGGAGGGATATGAACTGACACCGAGATCGGATGTCATGCCGAATTTTTCCACCACCTTCTACTGCATACTGCCACGTCATTACACCTATACCGTGGATCTCACCATCGAGTATATCCAAGGTCCGGACATCGACGGAGGCATCACCATCGAAAACTGCGCCCTGCCGGGAGAGATGATTCGCGTAAACAAGAATGACGTCAATATCAAGGCTGACGAGGCTTTCGCTGTCACTGGCTACTATTGGCGCATAGGCAAGCGAAAGATGAAGGATGGCAAATGGACGTTTGAGGATAAGACGCCTTGGTCGAAGAATGATTCCTCTGCCTCTGGCTATGACTCCTACAAGGAGGGAAGCGACGTGATGAAGGGTATGTTTGCTGGCTGTCATTATGACAAGACGGAGGCTTATCTCGACATTCCTGCTTACTACTATATGAATGGCTACGGCATACAGCTCGGCGTCACCATGAATGTGCCTGGACTCAATGACATCCTGCCTGTCAGCATGCACGATGCCGATACGCTCACCGTACACAATTATCAGCGTATGCACCCGGGTATGGAGAATGTCAATCTCCATCTGGAGAAGGCTATGGCAAGGGCAAGCCACGATGCCGCCTTTGCAAGACCACGCATATACATATCCGATCTGACCGACCTTAATGCCTTCACGCAGTTTGTTGACACCATTGGCTCAACCGACGAGAGCATCAGAAATGGAGCTAATGCCGAATTCTGCTTCACTGACGACATCACTGTGCCTGCTGGCTTCTCCGGCGTGAAGGGGGCTTTCCATGGCATTCTCCACGGCAACGGACACGTAATCCATGGTATTGGCACTGACCGCTCCCTCTTCGGCACCAATCTTGGCAGCATCTATAATCTCGGATTGTCAAGCGGAAAGATTGCCGCCAACGGCTCTGATGCTGGTGGCGCTTACCATTGCTGTTTCGAGTATGCTCCTGTTTCCGCTTCTCCTCTACATATCGTTTATGACATGGAGGGCAAACGCAACAGCGATTACTCCGATGATGACTTCCGTTACGGACGAGTGGCTTATGAGCTCAACGGCTACTATCTCCGCGCCCGTCGTGCCATCCGTAGCAACGCTGACGGCAAACTCAATGATACGGACAGGAAAGCCCTGGCTTATGTCTTCGACTATTATGCCAACGGCGACTTCCAATATGCCCACCGCAACGACTCCATCACTGGACGAAACAGCGGCATCACTTTCCTCCGCACTGGCAAGGACAGCAACCTGCCTAACTATGGCAATGCCAGCACTCGCCACGACAAAACGCATTCCATCGACATTGCTCGTGCCACGTATAAGGAAGGGACTGACGGCAAGCGTCTATTCTCTGGTTATCAGCCTCTGATAGAGAAAAAATTGACGGGTATGAATGACTTCATCTTCTGGGGACAGTCACTGCAGGACGTTCCAGCTGACTGGGCTACGGAGATTGCTTCGCATCAGAATTGCTTCATGGCAAACCGTGTCTATCGCACCGAAGCTTATTATGGCAGCACCAAAGTTGACTACTTCCATTATAATGCTTACTCTCAGGGCGCAAAATATATGGACACCTACGTACACATTCCTACCACCACTGCCATAGACTTCTCTGTCGATGATGACAATGCTGCCGTTTTCCATGCTTTCACAGTCAAGGACGGCGTCAGCCAAAACCTCCTCGTCTATACCAATGCAAACAGCAATGATACGGACAATGCTTACAGTGCTTGCACCGTAGTGGACAATGCGCTGAAATATGAAGAGAGCACTTCTGAGGCTCTCATCAGCGGTCATCACGTCACTGTGGATAATGGCACCGCCACTGCCCCACTGCTTCATCTCGTGGAACGCACATCTGACGGCACTGACAGCGAAGGTGAAATATGTCTGAACAATGACTTCTGCGTGCCAAAAGCATTCCATGTCACCAGACGTGCCTGGTACACACGCAAGCCTAATGCCTACTCCATCTCTGCCAACGACGCCTGGGAAGGCATCTGTCTGCCATTTACCGTGGATAAGGCAGTGGCAAGTCTCAATGGCGAGATAACGCATTTCTATGGTTCGGCACCAGAGGGCACCCCTGCTTCTGAAAACCATTGGAACCTTCACCATGAGTATTGGCTCCGTGGCATGGTGGATGTGGGTCATTCTTCTGCTGACGCCAAGCGGACGGAAGCATCATTCCTGCGTCCGGGTAATGGACTATTCAGCGATGCAACTGCCGATGGCAAAGGCGTGGATTACACATTCAGCAACTCATTCTTCCGTGATACTTACGGCAACAAGAGTTACAACTATTCCGATAACTCTTATTATTCTCAGGAGCATCACTGGGACGATTATCTTCCTCTTACAGCCGGTGTGCCTTACATCATCAGTCTGCCGGGCGAGAGATACTATGAGTTTGATCTGTCGAGCAAATTCTATAATGCCCGCACCAACAGCAAGGAGCCTGCCCAGACCGTCACATTCAATGCCTATGCCAGTGCCAGTTCGCCTGTCAGGATCCCTGTGACGGGCGATATGAAGTCCAATGCCGGAGGCTATAATCATATCGGCACATTCCTCTCCAAGGCAACATCTCAGGGGAGCGTCTATGCCATCGATCATGAGGGCACATCATTTAAGGATGCCGAGGCTAAGATCATGCCGTTCCGCACGTATATGCAGAGAGCTGCAGCGGGAGCCAAAGAGGCTGCACCAGCGCCTTCTGTCATTCATATAGCGCAGACACGCAGCATCGAGGCTATCACTCCAGAGGTAAGCGAGCAGCAGACTGAAAGCCAACCTGACGGCAGTTACATCACCGTGACAGCCATAGGCAAGCAGCGTGTCCGCATAGAGAGCACTCGCACTGCCACTCTCCGCGTCTTCACTCCTGCCGGACAACTCTATCGTCTGCTCGACATCCGCCCTGGCACAGCCTCCTATAGCGGTTTCCAGCCGGGTCTCTATCTCTTTGGCGGAATGAAAGTCAGAGTATGGTAAGTAGGTGATCAAAATTATTTTGATAATGAATAGATAATAATAATTGTTTTTCATTATTATAAAAATGATTTCGATTACCTACTTAATAGTCGGGGAATTGTTCTATTTTTCCGTATGTGGGACGAGAGCCGGAAGCCCTCTCGTAACTCATTGATAATAAAAGCGTTGCAAAAGCATAGTTTTCACGATGTAATATCTATGCTTTTGCAACGCAATATCTATGCTTTCACCACCCAATATC
>OQVQ01000242.1_pt1 | contig 26516 bp, 24 predicted proteins | sample 1691491 | NCBI WGS metagenome assembly OQVQ01 (sample SAMN03418252, study PRJEB22391) | human gut metagenome | biome: human-gut; feature: organic feature; material: feces | host: Homo sapiens | place: Tanzania | collected 2013-01
GGCGGCTAATTGAGGTAGGGCTATGCCCGAAAATGAAAAACCACCCGCTATGCGGGTGGATATTTATTATGCTTTTTACAATATAAAAAATACAACAAAATATATTATAACAGAACTTAAAAATAAAAAAGATATAACATTTACTTGACAAACAGTATATTTATGATTATAATAAGTAATGTAGATGAGAGAAGAAAAATTTATAGGTGAGTAATTGGTATTATGAGAGAGGAGATTATCATGAATATTTATTTGGTTTGTAACGCAGGTATGTCCACTTCTATTGTTGTTCGTAAGATGCAGGAGGCAGCTGCCAAGCAGGGATTGAATGATGTAAGTGTAGAGGCTTTTTCTGTAGAAATTTTGGATCAGAAGGCAGCCACTGCTGATGTGGTACTGCTTGGTCCCCAGATTCGTCATATGCTTAACGATGTAAAGAAGGTAATTGATGGCAAATGCCCAGTAGATGTAATTGATATGCGTGATTATGGCACTCTGCGGGGAGATAAGATTTTAGCCAAGGCCTTGAAGATGCTAGGCAAATGATAAATTAGATATTGGGGAGGATAAAAATAATGGGTTCTGCATTGATAGAAAAATTTGAAAGTGTCATGATGCCTGTTGCTAGTAAAATTTCTGGTAACAAGTATCTGCTGGCTATGCGAGATTCTTTCTCCATGCTGTTGCCGTTCATTATAGTTGGTTCATTCTTTGGTATTATGCAATGGGTTGTTTTGGATCCTTGGGGAACATTGCTAGGCGAAAACGGCATGAATCTTGGTGCCAGCATTACAGGCCTGACAGGAGATGCCTACAAGGCTTCCGGCTTCGTGTCTACCCTTCAGATATTGCAGGGATTGTGCAACAACGTAGTAACCGTTGGTTTTGGTGTCTTTTCCTTCCTATTGGTTATGGCATTCTCATATCGTCTTGGAGGTATCTGGGGTGGTGACAAGTTTTCCACAGCTTTGACAGCTGTAGGTGCTTTTATTATCATGACTCCTCAGCAGGTTGTTACCAAGGCAGGAGAGAAGCTTGGCGGCTTTGATATGAACTATTTTGGCAACAAGGGTGTACTTACCGCTATTATTGTTGCTACTGTAGCATCTTGGATTTTTGTAAAGCTTTCCCAGAATGAAAAAATAAAAATCAAGATGCCTGAGACTGTACCGCCAGCAGTGGCCAAGTCCTTTGAGGTATTGGTGCCAGTATTCTTTACCTTGGGTTTCTTCACAGTTTGGTCAACCATCTTGGCCAATGCTCAGTTCCTAGGTACTACCTGTCTGAATGATTTGATTTACAGCTTGGTTCAGGCACCCCTGATGGGATTCTCCCAGGGCTTGGGTTTTTCCATTCTCTATCAGGCTATTGTCTGGTTCTTCTGGTGGTTTGGTATTCATGGCCACAATGTAACCGCAGCTATTCAGAATATGGTATATATGCCTGCTCAGTTGGCCAATCAGGCAGGAGATGCCAGCTATATCTTCAGTAATGGTTTCTTCGAGGCTGGTTTGATGCATATAATGGCTTTGGTTATTGCCATTATCCTGTTTTCCAAGAAAGAAAGCTGGCGGGCAGTTGCCAAGCTAGGTGCACCAGCTATGTTCTTTAACATTCAGGAGCCTTTAGCCTTTGGTTTGCCAATTGTTTTAAACCCACTGCTTCTGGTGCCTTATGTTTTAGTACCTATTGTTAATACTGTAATCGGGTATTTGGCAATTAGCTTTGGTCTGGTGCCAGTATTCAAGTATGTTGTTCCTTGGACTATGCCACTGTTCTTTGGTGGTACTATTGGTACAGGCTCTATTATGGGCGGTTTACTACAGATAGTATGGCTTTTGATTGATATTGTGATTTATGCACCATTTGTTATAGCAGGCAATAAGGTGAAGGACGAATACGAGGAAGAATAGGAGCGTTTATAATGGATGAGAAGGTTGTAGAGCAGTCAATGGAGATTATCACCTACTCTGGTAACGGACGTGCTCAGGTTATTAATGCCCTGCGCCAGCTGTTCAAGGATGGCGATATTGCCAAGGCTCGTGAGGAGATTGCTGCCGGTGGCAAGGAAATTGGTGAAGCACATCAGATGCAGACAGATTTGATTTCTGCCGAATGTGATGGTCAGGAAGTTGAAAAATCAGTGCTGCTTATCCATGCTCAGGATCATTTTATGACTGCTTTAGCCGTAAGGGATATAGCTAACTTGATGGTGGATATGTATGAGAGCCTGACAAAAAAATAACAAGATGAGATTAAGTGATAGAGGAAAAAATTATGCAGTACAAATTTCCAGAAAATTTTTGGTGGGGAGCAGCTACTTCCGGCCCCCAGTCTGAAGGCCGTTTCAATAAAGTACACCGCAATGTGTTCGATTATTGGTACGATAAAGATCCAGACGCCTTTTTTGATAAGGTAGGACCGAATGTAGCTTCCAATTTTTATAACAGCTATCGTGAAGATATTGCTATGATGAAGCAGGTTGGCTTGAATTCTGTCCGTACCTCCATTCAGTGGAGCCGCTTGATTAAGGATTTTGAAACCGGAGAGACCGATCCAGATGCAGTGCGTTATTATAACGAGGTTATTGATGAATTTTTGGCTCAAGGGATTCATCCTATTATGAATCTGGTGCATTTTGATCTTCCCGTGGAGCTTCTCCATCAGTACGGTGGCTGGGAGTCCAAGAAGGTTGTAGACTTATTTGTTATTTTTGCCAAGAAATGTTTCCAGCTTTTTGGCGACAAGGTTAAGGATTGGATTACCTTCAATGAGCCTATGGTTATTCCAGAGGGAGGCTATCTGTACAAATTCCATTATCCATTGAAGGTTGATGGCAAGGCAGCTGTTCAGATTATCTACAATTTGAATCTGGCTTCTGCCAAGGCAGTAAAGGCTTACCATGATTATTGTGCTGAAAACAGCATCAAGGACGGCCGTATTGGTATCGTTATTAATCTAACACCAGCTTATCCACGGTCTGAAAAGCCAGAGGATGTAGCTGCAGCACATTTTGCTGAGATTTTCAAGAACAATGCTTTCCTGGACCCTGCTGTAAAGGGTGAGTTTCCCGAGGAATTAGTAAAGATTCTTACCGATGATGGGGTTATTTGGGAATCTGCACCAGATGAACTTGAGATTATCAAGCATAATACTGTGGATTACTTGGGAGTCAACTATTATCATCCAGCTAGGGCCAAGGCTAGAGAGACTCAGCTTGATCCATCTCTTGGCTGGCTGCCTGAGAAGCATTTTGAGGATTATGAGTGGCCAGAAGCCCGCATTAACCCTCATCGCGGCTGGGAAATCTATCCTCAGGCCATATATGATATTGCCATCAATATTCGAGATAATTATGGCAATATTCCTTGGTACATTTCTGAGAATGGCATGGGTGTAGAAGGTGAAGCAAAATTCCGCAATGCTGATGGGGTTATAGATGATGACTATCGCATTGATTTTATTAAGGAGCATCTCCAGTGGCTCCACAAGGGCATTGAGGAAGGTGCCAATTGCTTTGGTTATCATCTGTGGACACCTATTGATTGCTGGTCCTGGATGAATGCCTACAAGAATCGCTACGGACTGATTGCAGTAGATGACCTGGCAACCCAGAAGAAAACCATCAAAAAATCCGGTATGTGGTATAAGAAGCTTAGTGAAAATAACGGCTTCTAAAAAACTGTGAGACCTTTCATTCTCTCATATATTTTATGTATTACATAAGAAAGAGCCTGCTTGCCCAGCAGGCTTTTTCTATAGTAATCCACTGTGGAAAAATAATGTAGGGATTGTAATGAGGTGTATTCAGGAAAGAGGGGAGTAATTTGAATAAATATGAACAGATAGCCCAAGATATTTATAATGATATAGCCAGTGGCAAATATGAGCCAGGCAGTCAGCTGGCCTTGGAAAAAGAAATGTGTGCCCAATATGGTGTTAGCCGTATTACAATTAAACGAGCTGTAGATGAATTGGTAAAGAAGGGCTTAGTAATTAAGCGCCGAGGCTCTGGCACCTTCGTCAAAGGAGTTTTGGAGGAGGATGTAGAAGATGTAGGGATGAGCGGTCAGTTTTGCGGTTTTACCAATTCAAATAAGAATCACAGTATAAAAAGCCAGATTATTCGTTTTGAAATTATCCATCCCACGAAGGAGATTGCAGAAAAGCTGAAAATATCCGAGGACGATTTTGTCTATGATATTGTGCGTATACGCTATTTAGATGACAAGCCAGCCAATGTGGAATATACTCAGATGCCTATAGATGTCATAACAGGCATTAAGCATGAGGTGCTATTAGGCTCCATATATGCTTATATTCAAGATACATTGAAGCTGCAGATACAATCAGCCCATCGCGCAATCAGCGCTGATATGCCCACTGATGAGGAGAGGAAGTATTTGAAAATCGAAGGGGAATTGCCAATCCTACAGGTGGCCCAGGTAGCCTTTTTGAGTGATGGCAGGCCCTTTGAATATTCCCGTTCACGGCATAGAGCTGATATGAGTAGTTTCAGAGCCGTAAGTATATATTATTAATAGATTAACGAAATAGGATAGTGTACCGGCCCCAAGGGTTAGACCTAAAAATCTAATGCCTGAAGGTCGGTATTTTTGTACCCAGTTGTTTTTTAGAAAAAAAGCCCCGACATATAGTGCCGGGGCAGAAGGGGAAGATTCAGTTTATGACGGAAGGTTTACCAGCCCATAATGGTGGCAACCTTGTCCTTCAGGTAATTAGCAATCTTGGTTGCACCAGATTTTAATGGATGAGTGGAATCCTTGGCATAATCGCTTTCCTCCAGAAGAGGGCCGTTTTCGTTAATGGTGATGTAGTAGAGGTTTTTATCTCCCTTGGCCTTGAGGTTTTCCATACTCATGCCAACCCATTTTCTAGCCTTTTTGCCAACCCAGTTAGGTACTGGCTCGGTGCAGATAATCTTGGCATTAGGATTCATCTTACGGACGGTTTCAATTAGCTTGGTATATCCTGCGACAAATTCCTCCTCAGTAGGCTTGCGCTTGTTGTCACTGAAATCATTGGTACCCATAGCAATAATAATGCCGTCTACAGGGAACTGTTTAACATCCCACTGCTGATTGCCAGTGAACTTATCAGAGTATTCAGTCCACTGATAACGGTCGGCTGTGTGAACCTGATTGCCAGGCCACTTTTCTGCCCAGTTGTGAATAACTCCCTCACCAGATTTGGCCAGTACGCTGTAATCTGCATTCAGCATTCGTGCCAGCTGAGGACCATAGGCCATGTCATTATCCTCAATGTCGTTGTAGTTTTCTCCTATCAGCTCACCATCGTTTTTGGCACCAGCGGTAATAGAGTCACCTACAAATTCCAGACGACGGTTTTTCAGAGGATCTGGTGTTTCCAGCTTGGCACCATCGTCAATAACAAAGCCTTTCAGCTGGCTTTGGCCCATATATCCCTCAGTGGAGCGAACCAGCAGTACCTTGTGCTTACCTGGCTTTAGATTTTCTGCCAGAACAGTTTCATTTCCTTTAGGACGGAATTTGGTAAATTCACTGCCATCAATGCTTACCCGCCAGTAGTTGTTAGGATCCCGCAGCTTTACCTTCAGGCTGGTGCCTGTGAAGTTGGCCTTGATGTATACAGCACCCTGGGCACAGGTGTATTTCGTATCATCCGCCTTGTTCCAACGGCCAAAATATTGTAGATTGGCATCGTTAGGAGCAATATCAGCAGCCTCCGCTGTAGTAAAGCCGTTGACACAGCCTACAGTTAAAACAGTGCCTAACAGCAGCACCCGGGATAATTTTTTGAATTTGCTTTTAAACATGATTTTTCCTCCTGTGTAGATAAAATTACTTTCCATCTTTAGCGTGGTTTTTCTTCTGAATAGAGATTTCAGCCTGTTCTCCCTTGGAAAGCTGTCCATTATCCTCCACAGCTTCCTGGGACTTTTTTAGCCATGCCGCTTTGGCCAGTTCAGGGGTAATCTTGGCAGCTTTGCCATTGCGTTTTACACTGAGCATGGTCTTGGCCCATTCTGCCCGCATAATGCCATAGCCAGCAGGGCTTGGATGTACTCCGTCAGGTCCCAGCCATTCCTTGTGGTTCATGAAGATGTTCCAGAAATCAGGTCCTTTGAGAATTTCTGGATGAGCCTTGTACAGCTCAGCCAGCTTGGCATTGTAGTTAGGAGCATTGTCAGCCACACCAGGCTCTGTAGACCAAGGAATGGTGGCTACTACAGGAATCTTGCCAGCAGCAAGAACCTTTTGGACAATGGTTTCCATATTGTTGTAGTATTTGTCCATATCATTGGCGTGGCCCCAGGAATCATTGGTGCCTAGGGCAATACCTACATAATGTCCTGGGAAAATAGAAAGCCAATCCTCAATTTTCTTTACTCCATCCTTGGATTTGATACTGCCTGTACCGCCACATTCAAAAATAGGATAGTAGCCTGGGTTGGCCGCATTGACAATCTGACCAGCAGGCCCATAAGGACTGCCGGAGAAATTACCAGATCCTGCTGTAATAGAGTCACCGTAAACAATCCAGTCATCCTGCAAGCCATTCTTCACATTATGTATATCCACATTAATGCTGGCATTATTTCCACCTGCATTGTCAACACTGGCAACATTAAGGCGTACCCAGTTCACACCGGTCAAATCAATTTTATGCTGGCGGGAATGGTATACATTATCCTGTACCTCTACCACAGTAACCCAGCCATTCTGGGGCATCGCACCGCCAGGAGCCTTGTTAATTTCAACGGTATAGTTTGTAAGGTTGCCATAGGAAAGGCGGTGCTTGATGGTAGGGTCATAGTCATAGCTGTCACTGTACCAGGCCAGAATGGCCTTGCCCTTCTGAGAAGCTGGAACCTGGCTTAAATCATAGGCCAGCCAGCCTGGGGCAGCCCCCCGCCAGCAGGAGGAGCTACCGCCAGAAGGTGCGATAATTGGCACCATTGGCAGCCTGTGCCTGTCCGTCTGATGCATAGGCTGGTACATCACGGCTGATAAGAGGGGTAGGGGGCAGGGAGGAGGCTGCCCAAGCGGTAGCTCCTCCCGACATCTGGGAACCAAGGATGCAGGCTGTAGCTGCCAGCATCAAAATTCTTTTGTATTTTTTCTGCATAGAAAATCACCTCATCATAGATTTTGCAGCCATACACTCTTAGGGGAGGTATGGCTGCTTTGATTAGTATAATCCAGTTTTGTACTTAGAAATTAAAGTACAGGCTGGTAAAGATCTTATCTCGTTTTTCACCAGGATTGGTAATGGAGGAGCCATTGAAATACTTCAATGTGCCCTGGAGATTCACAGCAAAGTTGTAGACAAGACCGCCTTCCCAGCCACGCTGACCGATTTCGGCGCCATCCTCATAGGCGGTTTTGACCAAAGCATCTGGAGCCAGATAGCGATAGCCAATATAGTAGCCAAAGCGGTGATTGTCAGCAGAGGACATATTCTGAGCACCGTTAAACTGCATTTCAGCTGTCCATGCCTTGTCGTAGCCACCCTGATTGCCCTTGGCATAGGCGGTGTGGAGAGTCAGCTTCTTGGTAAAATTGTAATCTGCCATAAGGGAATAAATGCTTAGCGTACTGCCATTATAAGCCCCGGAGCTGTACTTGTAGTAGCCCAGAGAGGTGGCCAGATTGTCATTGTATTTGTGATCCCAGGCAAAACCTGTCAGAGTCTTGCGATGGTTTACCATAGAAACAGGAGAAACATTCTTTATCGTTTGGGAGGTACGATGTTCTTCAAGGCTAGTTTGAGTCCAGCTAGCACCTTGGCTATATTGTATAGCATAAGGCTGGTCTCCAGGAGCATTATTTCCCCCGCCACCACTGCTATTGGTGATATGTGTATTGCGAATATTATCGGTTTTCACAGTATTGCCAGCAGTTGGAGCTGTGGCGCCAGTAATTTTCATTGCCTTGACATGGATCTCAGTACCGCTGGAATCTGTATATGTTCTAGCTTCATTTGGTCTATTCCAATCTACAGTGCCATCAGGATTTACATAATAGTAGGTGCCATACCAATCCACATCACCATCGGTATATTTACCATAATCTGCCTTGGTGCCTACAGCTACCTCATTGTCCTTAATATCCAGACGGCCAGTAAAGAAGTGGAAGCTGTTTTTGTCATCAGTGTGGGAAATGGCTACACCTTTTACGGCAGCATCATTAACAAAGCCTGATTGGACATCGCTGGTTTTGAAAATACCGAATTTGCCATCCAGGCCGGTTTTATCAATAGGGCCTTCTACATATAGGGATTCAGGCCTCATCAGGTTAGTGCGATTGTTGCCACCATTCCAGCTGTCGGTGCCGATTTCCTCAGAGTTAAAGCCAGCACCGTCAGTGCTGGCATACTGGGTTTTGAAGGTACTGTGGAATTTCAGAGGGCTTTTGGGAACAGCGGCATCCAGATTCAAGGTCAGCTCCTTGCGCCATCTGCTGCTATAATCCCTGCCCTCGTCATCCTTAATACCCTCATGGGTTGCCTTTTGGTATTCCTGACCAAGGGAGCCGGTAATTCTTACATTAGGGATGGTTTTCTCCAAGCGGGTTACACGAATGCCCAGAGATTCCAGATCCTCGCTAAATTCATCTGAGAGCTTGTCGATAACAGCCTGGTCAGTCCTATCAGCAGAGGCTTTGTGGGTACGGGCATTGGCAATAATCTGAGCCATTTCATAGCGGGTGATAACCAAATCCCCTTTAAATGTATTATCATCATAGCCTGTGAGAATGCCATCCTTGGCCAACTGATAAACTGCATCATATGCCCAATGGTCAACAGGTACATCGCTGAAAAGATCATTATCAGCAGCAAAAACAGAAGTGGATGAAAGCATCATGGCAGACAGCACACAGAAAGCTAATTTTTTCTTAGTCATTAAAATTTCCTCCTAAAATATATCAATCAATCATGGTCTTATTAGAAGTAGCAATAAAGACCACTGAAGAATTTATCCCGCTTTTGGTTTTCGTTAGTCATGGATGTACCAAAACCATATTTCACAGTAAACTGCAGGTTATTGGTAAAGTTGTAATAAACACCCATAGCTACGCCCTTGACACCTTTTTCTATTTCGTCTCCGTAGCCACAGCGGATGTAGGAATCTGGTGCCAGCACATGATAGCCGATATAAGCACCAAACTGATGCGCAGTTTCTGCTCCCATCCACGGATTGCAGTTGTACATAAGGTCTACCATGTAGCCACGGCTATTGCTGTTGGCACCATGCTGATTGCCCTGGGAATATGTGCCTCGCAGGAGAACATTGCTAGTGAGGCTGTAATCTATAGATACAGCTCCAATATACAGAGGCTTACGGCCATAGGCGGCGGAGGTATAGCGATAACCGCCTATAGATCCGGATAATCTATTGTTAAATTTGTGATCCCAGGCAAAGCCGTAGGCTGTTTTTACTGTATCCTTATTGCCATTAAAAGCATCTGAGATACTGCTTTTAGCATTATCAGATCCTGTACCGCCGTTTTCCAGCAGATTCTTTTCCTCCTCTGGGCTAACAGGATTAACACCATCGTAGGAAATAGCAGGATTCCAATTGGAGGCAGCATTATTGATAATCTGATAATTAGGATGGGCACGGACATTATCATTCCAAGCCTGGGAAGCCTTGCGGGCATAGCCGTTGTTATCAGCACTACCTGTATAGTTGGCCTGTACACCTACGGCCAAATCTCCGTCACTAGAATCAAGACGGCCAGCGAAGGCATGCCAGGAATTCTTTTCCCCATAGCGTTCAACCATGACACCTTGGAGGTTGGAGGCCATAACATAGCCGTTCTGTACCCAAGGAGAGAAATCTCCGACTCTTGTATAAAGGCCGGTATCTCCAAGACTGCCCTCAAAATAGTAAATATTCGGACGCATAACCTCATCCCGCTTGTGACCGCCATTATAAGTAGAGCCATTATCGTTGCTCATAAGTTTTTCTTCATTGAATCTGTCTCCACCAAGCTTGGTAACCAGCTGAGTGGTAAATTTCCAATCTCCCTTCAGCTTGGGAATCTTGGCCTGAGCATCAAGATAAAATTCCTTGGCCCACCAGCGTGATTTTTGTGTATCTGCGCCAGCATGATTCTTGGCTTCTACACTTTGCTGGAAGTGGCCGTGAATGGTAAAATTATCTGCCTGTCCTTTTTTGTGCTTTTCCAAATCCCCTACTCGCTTGGAAAGCTTTTGCAGTGATTTCAGCTCATCCTCAAATTCTGCTGCAAGTTTGTTCATGGCAGCTTTGTTTTCATTGGATGCCTGGTCCTGATGGGACAGGGCATTGGCTACTAGCTTGGACATTTGATAACGGGTGACTTTTTGCTCCCCATCAAATTTGCTGGCGGAAATACCGTTTACCAGGCCAGCAGATTTTAGCTGCATAACAGCTTCATAGGCCCAATGATTTGTTGGCACATCAGCAAACATATCATCAGCGGTAGCGGCACTGGCTGCTGGCAAATAAGCATTGCTGGAGATAATCAGTGTAGATAACACTGATAGCGCAAGCCGTTTGTGTTTCATAATATTGACCCCCACAGTCTTAATAGATAATAATTACTTCTTCCTGTTTGGTTCTGAAAAAATATTCTTCCAGAAAGTTTTCAGAATTTAGTTTAATTTGAGGATACAATAAAAGTACATTTTTGTCAATAAAAAATATCACAAATACATCAAAAAGAAGATGTTTTTAAAATAACCAAATAAAACAAATAAAATCAAAAGATATAACTTTTATTTGACAGATAGGCAATTAGCGTTTAAAATATAGCTATAGAGATAAGCACCGAAAGGTATGATGAAGTTTCGATGCTGTATAAGGGTAAAAGGGGTAGAATTTTATGTTAAGAAGAATCAAAAAAAATGTATTGTGTGTTACGGCTGTATGTGCCTTGATGGGCTTGGCTGGAGTGGCAGGAGCTACTCCTCTCAATAATCCAGATGATCCAGCCTATGTGGAAAGAACGGTTGTGGCTGATGGGGCAAAGGCCAAGGCAGAGGCTCCTACAGCAGAGATTTTGGCTGCTTCAGCACCCCAGGAGATTGCCTTGGTGGATAGAAAGGCAACCCCTAAGACAGCAGCTCTTTTTCAGTATTTCAAGGCTATTTCTGCTAACAATTATGTTATGTATGGTCATCAGAATGATACTCATCACAAGATGTTCCTATCTCTAAGAGAGATTTCTGAATCTGATACCAAGGATGTGGTGGGGGCACTGCCAGCTGTGGTAGGTGAAGATGCCCTGTCTCTGACAGGTGCAGAGCTAAGCCTTACGCCAGGAGAGCGGAAGGCGGGCATGAGCTATAAGGATAAGCTGGTAAAGCTTTCGGAGCAGGCTAGTCAGGAAGGCTCCATTATTACCTTTTCCATGCATATGCCGAATTTTGAACAGGTTGCCAAACGGCCAAAGATAGATGGCAAATATGATTACAGCGGCTATTCTCCCAACGATGTTTCTGGGGATGTAGGTATGCGTATCCTGCCTGATGGAGATCTGAATGAGGTATATAATGGCTATCTTGATATGGTGGCAGATTATCTGCTGGATTTGCAGGCCAAGGATATACCTGTGGTTTTCCGTCCTTTCCATGAGCATAATGGCTCTTGGTTCTGGTGGGGCAAGACCAGAATTGAGGAAGGGGACTATATGGCACTGTGGCAGTACACAGTAAAATACCTTCGTGATACCAAGGGACTGCATAATTTATTGTATGCCTTTTCTCCTAACGGACCATTTGCAGATGAGGATTCATATTTATATGGCTATCCAGGTGATAGATATGTGGATATTCTTGGTTTGGATCTCTATGATGACAAGCAGAATGACAAGTGGATGTCTGATTTGGAAAAATCTCTGAATGTGGTTCAGGCTAAGGCTCAGGCCAGCGGCAAGGTTATGGCTCTAACAGAAACCGGCGTCCGCAAGGAGGGAAGCCTGAGTATCAAGGGGAATAAGAATAAGAGATGGTTTAATCAGGTGGGACAGATTGCCAGCAAATGTGGTGCGGCCTATATGATGACCTGGGCAAATTTTGCCAAGCTGGAGCATAACTTCTTTTCACCTTATATGGTTAGTGAAACCAGAGGCCATGAAATGGTAAATGAATTTGTAGAATTTTATAATGATCCAAAGACGATTTTTGCTGATGGTGTTTGTGATTACACTAAGCTGCCGGCACCTCGCATTGGCAGATAAGTGCATGAAATATATTAATCAAGCCTGACTTGTGCAGGAGGAAGTATTTATTATTAGGGGGATTTTATTATGAAGATGAAGAAATTTGCACCAATGATTATGGGAGCTGCTATGGCTTTTACCTTTGCTCAGGCTGTGGATATGCCAGCCCAGATGGAAGCACAGGTACCGGGTATTGCCATTTCCAAGGCTCAGGCTGCTGCTAATGCAGTGAAGAGCTGGGATTTCTCTCAGAATGTAGGAGGCTGGGCATTTATTGGCGGCTGGTCCTACAGCGGTGATGCTGCTGTTAGCTATGCTTCTGATTTTGGCGGCTCCATGAAGGTGGATTTGGATTATTCTTATGACAAGGATCAGAACTGGAGCGAGGTTAAGCTGGCAGATGGCAGTGTAACTAATGAAAGCCCTATTGTTGTAGGTGATGGAGCTGGTACTATTACCTTTGATATGTACTATGATCCTGCTCAGATTACTGGTGATAGTATGCTGAAGATTAAGGCATATGGCGCTGATACCGAGGGAGAAGAGGTTATTAATCAGATTGTAGATGATATTGGCCAGGGCAAGGATGTACCAGGCTCCAAGTACAAGAAGACCTCTGTGAAGATTATTCTGGATGATGTTGTTACAACTAATATTGGTCATTTGGAGCTGAGCATTGTCAGCTATCTTACTGGCTATCAGGGTGCTATATACATCAATAATTTGCAGATAAAGTAAAGGAAACTGGGTATGTTGAAAGACAAATTTCGTAAAGCATGGCTGGCCAGAGCTGTAAGTATTGCCCTTGGTACTGGAGTATTCATGGCTTTGCCTGTGACGGTACCTCATATGCTGCCGAATATTGCTGTGTGTACCGTAGAAGCAAAGCAGGCGCCTGTGGAATGGAAGCTAGGTGCAGATAATCTGGGCGGCTGGAAATATGGCGGCAAATACGGCCACAAGGGAAAGCCTGAGCTAGGTGGCGATAAGGCCTTTGGCGGCAGTATTAGATTGTCTGTTGATTTTTCGAGAAATGCCAATGACAGCTGGAGTGAAATCAAGCTGGAAAATGAAGCGGCCGGGATAAAGCCTTTGTCCGTGAAGGGACAAAATACTCTTTCCTTTAATCTCTACTTCAAACCAGAGAATATGACTCAGGGAGGCTTCAAGCTAAAGCTGTATGGTAAATCTGTGGAGGAGCAGGAAGTTATTAATGTATGCCCGGAACTGGACTTGTCCAAGGCAAAGGATGCCGGTAATGGCGTGAAATGTCTGCCTGTACAGATAAACTTCCCTGCTGTGGATGCTTCCTTATCATATTTGTGCCTTAGTCTGGTGGGTTCCTCTACAGACTATAAGGGGGATTTGTACATAGGGCAGATGAAGCTGTCAGAGGAAAAGGTTCCTGATGGCTTTGTGGATGTTAAGATTGCTCCTCAAAAACAGGCTAAGGTTCAGCTGAATCAATTGGTACTGCCAGCTGAAGCGGCCTTAGTAGATGCTCAGGCTGATCAGGAGGTGGCACAGTTATTTGCTTATCTTCAGGGAATTGCTGCCAGTGACAAGGTACTTTATGGTCATCAGAATGAACTGCACAAGAAGGTAGCCAAGAATCTGCCTGGAGCTTCAGATACTACTGATATGGTTGGCCAGCATGGTGCCATAATGGGACTTGATGCCTTGGCTTTGACAGGCAATGAGCTTTCCTTAACTGATGATGAAAAGGCTAGGGGAGTAACATTGTCGGAAAAGCTGGCGGATATTTATATTCCAGCAGCTAAGCAGGGGGCTATCCTTACCATGTCATGTCATATGCCGAATTTTGCTGAGGTGGCTCAGCGCGCTAAGGTAAATGGTAAATATGACTTTGGCGGGTATAGTCCTAACAACCTGCAGGGCAATGTGATGCAGCGCATTATGCCTGGCGGTGATCTCCATGAGGTGTATAACGCTTATATGGTGGCAGAGTTTGACAGCAGGCTGCAGGCTGCCAATATACCATTGCTGTTTCGTCCTTTCCACGAGAATAACGGTTCCTGGTTCTGGTGGGGGGCCTCTAGCTGTACCCCAAGTGAGTATAAGAATGTGTTCCGCTATACCGTGGAGTATCTCAGGGATGTTAAGGGACTACACAATATGCTGTATGTATATTCTCCAGGAGGGCCTTTGGCAGATGAAGCTGATTATCTCTCCCGTTATCCAGGGGATGCCTTTATTGATGTGGTTGGTTTTGATATGTACCATCGAGATGCCTCTGAGGATGATTTGTGGATGGATGGTTTCGCCAAGACCATGAAGGTAGTTGGGGATTTTGCTACAAAGCATAACAAGGTAGCAGCTGTTACGGAGACAGGTATGCTCTATAATAATGCTGGTGCTCTGCGCAAGTCTGGCAATAGCCGTCTGAACTGGTGGAATGAGGCTTTGGCTCAGATTTCGCCTCAGAATATGGCTTACTTTATGACTTGGGCTAACTTTGATGATACGAATTTCGACCAGCCTTATATGGTAAGCAAAAATCGGGGCCAGGAGCTGGCCAATGGCTTTATTGAATTTTACAATAAGGATGCCTCTGTATTTATGAAGGAATCAGCTGATTTTACCAAGATTGCTGTGAAGAAATCTGCCGCCAAGGATTCTTATGCTTATCTGTTGGCACCTAACTCTTATCAGCGGGTGCTGGGGGATTTACAGCTAACAGCAAGGTTAGGTGGAAGAAATGATAGCGTGGCATTTGTTATCCGGGATAAGGCTGGCAAGCTGCTGCGTGAAATTCCAGCGGTGGCAGAAAATAATCTGGCCAAGGCTGTTCTAAGCAAGGCAGAGGTTAGCAGTCTGGGAGCACAGATTGCCAGCGTGGAGGTAATGGTAGGCGGCGACCTATCAGATATGGTGCCCGTACTGCTGAATATGGCTGCTCCTGCAGAAAATCCTTTGCTGGTAGATGATTTTGATAATTATTATGGTGATAATGGCTTGCTAGCTGGAGCCTATAATGCCAATACCGGTTCTGGCTGTACGGTAGTGCCGAAGCTGTCTGGGGAAAAACATGGCGGAACGAATGGTCTAGCTTTCCAGTATAGTATCAACAAAGGTGGCTATGCAGGTATTGTCAAGAGCTTGAAAAATGCAAACTGGAGTGGCTGTCGTGGTCTGCAGCTTTGGTTGAAGCCGGATGGCATGGGACAAAAGCTGATTATTCAGCTTAATAGTAATGGTGAGGATTTTGAAGCTGATTTGAGCCAGATTACTAAGTCTACAGAGCCTCAGCTGATAACATTGCCATTTGATTCCTTCAAGGGAAAGAATGGTGGTCGTTTGGAGCCTGCCAATATTAAGCATTTCGGGATTTACTGTAATACAGTGGGTGAAAAGGCCGTAGATTCTGTTATGTATTTTGACGATATACAAGCAGTTAAATAATGCCTTTAGCTGTAGACAAATAGGTAAATTGCTCCCTGGGAGGAATAGAGGCTGATTAATGAGAAATCAAGGAAGTAAAGGTGGTTTAGATGGCAATTCTGGGATTTGATGTTGGAGGCAGCAGTATTAAGTTTTCTGTGATGACAGCAGATGGAGAGCTTTTAACAAAGGGTAGTGTGGATACACCGGATAATTTGGCTGATTTTTATGATGAATTGATACAGGTTAAGGAAAGCTTGGCTGTGAAGTACAAGCTAATAGGAGCTGCCTTTAGTCTGCCGGGAGCCGTGGATGATGCTGCAGGTATCATTGGCGGTGCCAGTGCTCTGCCGTATATCCATGATTTTCCCATTAAGAAGGCCTTGTGTGAAAAGCTTTTCCTGCCAGTGACTATGGAAAATGATGCTAATTGTGCGGCGCTGGGAGAGGCTTGGCTGGGAGCGGCCAAGCTCTGTCAGGATGTAGTATTCCTGGTTATCGGCAGCGGTGTTGGCGGTGCTGTGGTTAAAAATAAGCAGATTCATCACGGTATGCACCTTCATGGTGGCGAATTTGGTTATATGGTGATGGATAATAAGGGAACTACGCTCAGTAATGCAGCTTCTACTAGAGCCTTGGCAGAGAAGGTGTCTCTGGCCAAGGGACTGGATAAGAATACCCTAAATGGCAAGGAGGTTTTTGCTCTGCAGGAGGCTGGAGATGAGATAGCTCATAAGGCTGTTGAGGAAATGTATGAGGCCTTGGCAAGAGCTATCTATAATATCCAATATTGCGTGGATCCTGAGTTGTTCGTTATTGGCGGAGCTATTAGCGAGCGTTCGGATTTTGCTGAAAATATCAACCGCTATATCCACAGTATTTTAGCCAAGGTAGAAATTGCCAGAATCTGTCCGCAGGTAGTAAGGGCGGAGCATGGCAACGCAGCAAACCTAATGGGTGCTGTATATAATTTCTTACAAAAAAATAAATAATTTCAAATTAAAGGGACTGTTCCTTGTTACGGCAAATAAGGAACAGCCTTTTTCCTTGTCTCAAAATGGGGTGTATTTGTAACTTCTGCTCATCGGAGTGGTGTATCATTTCAGTCAATCTGCTCTATGACGGCACGAATAGCCGACATGGCAAGAGAATGTTGATGCCCGCCGGTCAATATAATCTGATCTGCAAGACAGCGAACACCGCGGGAAAAATGCAGGTAATTTGTCAATTCGTGGCGCAGTGCGGGCAGACCTTCCGGTTCGCTGTAAACAACGGCTTTCTGTGCCGCTGTCCAGTCACAGGCATCCAGCAGACATCGCCGCCAAGCCTTGGATTGATAACAGTTGTAATCTAAATTTCCGTAATAAAAATCATAGAGTATTTCGCTCTTATAATAAGCAAAATTGGAACTTCTCAAAGAGCCAATCTGCTGTTATAATACAGGAAACTGCCGTCCTTCTACTGCGAAAAACATACGGATTCTGGCTTCAATAAATACATGAAGATTTCCATTTTCAGCGGCGCAAGCAATTTCACCATCGTTGACGGCGTATTCAAAGAATACCGCAGCGGCAAGGTACAGCTTAGAAAACGCCTGACCGGGCCGGAGGAACTGGGCGGGATATTGAAGCAATACTTCGGGCTGGAAAACATTTCTTATTTACCACTGCGATGAAAGGAGCTAGGGCGGGAACTGCCGTCCAATATGGTAAAGGGTACGGCAGTGGTGCGGATCAGCATTGATACGATGGCAGGCAAATATTATCAATAAGGAGTACAAAAAATGAGAAGAAAAGACAGAGAAGTAACAGACCTCAATCAGATTTTTGACATTGTATCGAGATGCAGTGTCGCCCATGTTGGGATGACTGATCATGGCAAGCCTTATGTGGTAGCGCTGAATTTCGGATATGAGCGAAAGGGAGACAGCCTGGTCCTTTATTTTCACAGCGCCTATGAAGGCCGTAAAATGGAGATTCTGAAAGAAAACCCCTCCGTCTATGTGCAGATGAACTGCGTGGATGAATTTATCAGCGGAAGCCATGAAAACCCGTGTGCGTTCTGTTGGAGGTATGACAGCGTGATGGGTGCCGGAGTGGTTGAATTTCTGGAAACCCCGGAGGAAAAAGCCCATGCCCTGAACTGTATGATCCGGCATCTCGGCAAAACAGAGGACAGTTTTCAATTCCCTGCCGAAAAATTAAAGCGTACCTGCGTTTATCGTGTCTGCATTGATGCCCCAACAGGAAAACACCATGAATGATCTTCTTGTCATTAAGGCTGAATATTATTTTGGAAAAACATCTGGCCTGCTTTCGCATCTGTCGGCACAGCGGCGCTTACATGTTCAGTCCTGCTGGGAAATGCCATATTCAGCTCTAATGGTAGTTACATTAACTATTGAAAGGTTTGCGGAAAAATATAACTGCCTATTGATATACGCTAATAAATGGTGCTATATTACATAATGTTGATACATTATGTAATATATAGGGAAGAAGGCAGTATATGGTGGAAAAACATAATCGGGAATTTGGTGGCAATGATTTTGCATCTGGGAAAAAGGAACCCTTGTGGACAAAAAATTATATTATGCATTTAGTGGCATATTTTTTTGTTTTTGTGGTTTTTTATCTCTATATGATATTTACTACGCAAATGGCTATGAAGAATTTTGGGGCAGGTGTTAATCAGGCAGGTTTTGCCTCTAGTATATTCATTATTAGCGCTCTGGTGGCTAGAATTTTTGCTGGCAAATATCTGGAGCAGGTGGGCCGGCGGAAAATGATGCTTATATCGGCGGCAGCCTATGGTGTATGCACCCTATGCTATCATATTGTTGCTGGCATGAGTGGACTGTTTGCACTGAGATTGATTCATGGTATTGCCTATGGCTGTGTGGCTACGGTCTTTGGTGCTGTCAGCGTAGATATTATACCTGTCAGTCGGCGAGGAGAGGGGCTGGGATACTTTAGCCTTAGCATGACTATGGGGGCGGCTATAGGACCTTTCCTGGGTGTGGTGCTGCCTCAGATAAATCCTCTTTATGCTATGGTGGTCAGCGATATAATTGCTGTGGTTATTATGCTGATGGTTATGGTCCTCCATGTGCCGGAATTGGATGAGAAGCTAAAGGCTCGTCTGCTGGCTCATCAGGGGTGGTCTATCAACAGCTTTATTGAGCCGAAGGCCTTGGGGATTGCTATAGTGGCTATGCTAAGTGCAGTGGGCTATTCTGGAGTTATGAGCTATATTGGTGCTTATAGTGAGGCCATAGGGCTATTGCTGGGCGGCAGTCTGTTTTATGTGGTTTACTCCGTTACCTGTCTGATTTCAAGGCCTCTTTCCGGTATGGCTCTGGATAGATGGGGCAACAATGTGGTAATGCTGCCTGTGCTTTTCTGTATGATTTTTGGTTTTCTGGCTGTAGCAGAGGCAGAAAGCAATGCCATGCTGTTATTAGGAGCAGCCCTGGTGGCTATTGGTTATGGTACAGTGCCGCCAGCAGGACAGGCAATTGCGGTACAGAATGTTACCCCGGATAGATACAGTCTAGCCACCTCAACCCTGTATATAGCCTTGGATGCAGGTAATGGCATTGGGCCGGCGGTGCTGGGAAATATTGTACCTATTTATGGTTTTAGAGCCTTGTATCTATGTTCATCTATAGCTGCTGCCTGTGCCTTTATTTTCTATTCATGTATGGTACTGTATAAAAGGCATTTAGTGACGAATTAATTTGTTGGATAAATTATTTTTAGAGGACAGTCTTTACTTTATTTTATCATAGGAATCGTGTTATAATGGTAGAAAACAATTTTCAGCGGGGGACTTTTAGCTTAACCTGCCCTTGAATTGAAAGGAGCAATATATATGGGATTCACCTTTGTAACCAAATTACCAACACCGGAAGAAATTCGTCAGCAATTACCACTGGCACCAGAGCTGGCTGCCAAAAAGCAGCAGAGGGATGAAGAGATTCGCAAGGTCTTTACTGGTGAAAGTGATAAATTTATAGCTATTATCGGCCCATGCTCAGCTGACAATGAGGAAGCTGTTCTGGACTATGTTTCCCGCCTGGTAGACGTACAGGAAAAAACCAAGGACAAGCTGATTATTGTTCCTCGTATCTACACTAACAAGCCTAGGACAACTGGCGAGGGTTATATGGGTATGATGCATCAGCCAGATCCAGAGAAAAAGCCAGATTTGCTGGAGGGTATTATTGCTATTCGTCATCTTCATATGAAGGTGCTGCAGGAAACAGGCTTCTCCACAGCAGACGAAATGCTGTATCCAGATAATCTGCCATATCTGTCTGATATTATGTCCTATATTGCTGTAGGTGCTCGTTCCTCTGAAAATCAGTATCATCGTCTGGTAGCCAGTGGCTGTGATGTACCTGTAGGCATGAAGAATCCAACTGGCGGCGATTTAAGCGTTATGTTAAATTCCGTAGTGGCTGCTCAGGTGCCTCATGATTTCATTTTCCGCAACTATGCAGCTCATACCCCAGGCAATCCATTGGCTCATACTATTCTTCGTGGTTCCGTGAACAAGCATGGTCAGAATCTGCCAAACTATCATTATGAGGATCTTCGTTTATTAAGCGACCTCTACGCTCAGCGTGATTTGCAGAATCCAGCTTGTATTGTAGATACCAATCACAGCAATTCTGGTAAAAAGTATCAGGAGCAGATTCGCATTGCCAAGGAGATTATTCATAGCCGTAACCATGCTGATGACATTAAGAAGCTGGTAAAGGGACTTATGATTGAGAGCTATATTGAGCCAGGCAATCAGAAGATTGGTGAGCATTGCTACGGCAAATCTATTACAGATCCATGCCTGGGCTGGGCTGATTCTGAGAAGCTGCTCTATGAGATTGCTGAATTAGTATAAAATAAGGTAAAAGTGAGGGATCTATTATGGCAAAAAGTATTTGTGATGTGCTGGGAATCAAATATCCAATTATTCAGGGGGGCATGGCTTGGATATCTGATGCGGTTATGGCAGCGGCTGTATCCAATGCTGGCGGTGCAGGTATTATTTCCTGTGGCGGTCGCACCACTGATTATGTAAGAGAGGAAATCCGCAAATGTCGTCAGCTTACAGATAAGCCTTTCGGTGTCAATGTTATGCTGATGGCTCCTAACAAGGAGGATATTGTCAAGGTTATTATTGAGGAAAAGCCAGCCTTTGTTACCTTGGGGGCAGGCAATCCTGTACCCTATGTGGAGCCTCTCCACCAGGCAGGTATTAAGGTGATTCCTGTAGTACCTAATGTTAAGCTGGCCAAACGCTTGCAGGATAATAAGGCAGATGCTATTGTGGTAGAGGGCATGGAGGCCGGCGGTCATATTGGCGTATTGACTACTATGGCTCTCATGACTCAGGTTATTCCAGAGGTGGATATTCCAGTGGTTATGGCTGGCGGCTTTGCCGATGGCCGGGGTATTGCAGCCGCATTGCTGATGGGTGCTGCTGGTGTGCAGATTGGCACCCGCTTCCTGATTGCTGAGGAATGTCCAGTTCACAATAATATGAAGCAAAAGCTGATTGAGGCTGTGGATACTGATACCATTGTTACTGGTCAGACGATCAAGAGTGCTGTTCGAGGCATCAAGAACAAATTTGCTGAAGAATATCAGGCTTTGGAATTCTCAGGCAAAGCAGATAAGGCAACTCTTCTGGAGAAGGCCACTGGCACCAACAAGCTGGCAGCAGTTGATGGTGATGTGGAAAACGGCATGATGCAGGCCGGTCAGAGCTTGACTCCATTGAAAAAGATTGAGCCTATGGCTGTGATTATGGAAAATCTGGTAGCTGAGGCAAGAGAAACCTTGAAAAAAGCAGCAGAGATTAAGCTGTAATTAAATTTTAGCAAAAAAATGACAGTCAACTCCGAAGAGCTGACTGTCGTTTTTTGTTTTACTGCTGAGGTACTACATCGTTGAGAGCAGTAATCAGCTCATCAACATCAATGCCGTGGGCCAAAGCACCCTGCTCAATGTTCTCGAAATGAGCAGCGGCACAGCCGATGCAGCCCATGCCAGACTGCATGAATACAGGTACAGTATCAGGATAGTTAGTAACAACTTCCATAATGGACATATCTTTGGTAATCATCATATAAATTCCTCCTTTGAGAGTCTCTTGATAACTAAATTATTATATCATAGATTGAGTTTTTGGGCAAAAAATGTATAATAATATATGTGTCTTTTAAATAAAGTGATATGATTAGCGTTAGTGAAAATAGTTTAGGAGAATGTTATGGGGATGTTAAAGGAAAAGCTGGCCAGGCTGTCCAGCAAGGAATTTTTGATTTTTATGGGTGTGGTGATTATTGGCCTGATGTTGGTGGCTGGTGGTCAGCTTTGGCAGGAAAAGCAGGAGGAGGAGACTCTGCCTGTTTCGGCAGTAACTGTAGAACAGGATAATCGGACTGTTCTGGTGCTGAATTATCACAAAATTGCCAATGAGCACAAATCCCTATCCGTTACCTTGGATGACTTTGAACAGCATATGAAATGGCTGCAGGAATACGGCTTTACCTGTATTACGCCGGGACAGCTTTATGACTTTGTGGCCAATGGAGCAGACTTGCCAGAAAAGCCGGTGCTGATAACCTTTGATGATGGCTACAAGGACAATTATACCAATGCCTTTCCTATTATGAAAAAATATGGTATGAAAGGTACTATTTTCGTGGTTACAGGTTTTCTGGGAGTATATGACAATTATCTTACCTGGGACCAGGCCAAGGAACTTTTGGATGCAGGTTTTAATATAGAATCCCATACCTATAGCCACAAATCCATGACGGAGGCCAGTGATGAGGATATTAGCAAGGAGCTGGTTAAATCCAGGCAGACCATTAAGGAAAAGCTGAGCATAGATTCTGATTTCATGGCCTATCCTACCGGAACCTATAATCTTCATATTGCAGAGCTGGTAAAGGAAGCTGGCTATAAGGGAGCCTTTACCATTAAATACGATAATGTCAGTCGGGATAGCAATGTTTATGCCTTGGAGCGAGTGCCGGTATTCCATACCAGCGAAACCAACAAGGATTTTTTGGAGCGGCTGCAGTATATACCTTTGCTTTATAAATATGGCTGGGTAAAGAATTAATATCTTGACATAAGGGCTGTTTTTCTATATAAATGAATTAGATATTGTATAACAAATTTTGGCAGAAGCTTGTCTGACCAAAAGGGGAAATTTTTCAGGGCTTTTTAGCAGAAAGGTGGTTATTTTATGTTACCTGTAGAGATTAAGAAGGATATTTACTGGGTGGGCTCCATGGACTATTCTATGCGCAGCTTTCATGGCTATAGCACAGAGAAAGGTTCAACCTATAATGCCTATCTTATCATAGATGAAAAAATTACTTTGATTGATACGGTGAAGGCGCCTTTCTGCCTGGAAATGCTGGGCCGTATCCGCAATATTGTAGATCCAGCCAAGATTGATTATATTGTTTCCAATCATGTAGAGCCAGACCATTCTGGCGGTATTCCTTTTATGTCTCAGCAGTGCCCAAATGCTAAAATTATTACCAGCGATCCTAATGGTCTAAAGGGATTGACTGGCCGCTATGGGGAAAAGGATTATATTACTGTTAAGGCAGGGGATACCTTGTCCCTGGGCAAGCGTACCTTGCAGTTTGTACCTACACCTATGCTTCACTGGCCAGATAGCATGGTAACCTACTGTCCAGAGGAGGAGATTTTGTTCTCCAATGATGGCTTTGGCCAGCATCTGGCTACTACAGAGCGTTTTGCTGATGAGCGTAATTTGGATGAGGTTATGCATCAGGCTAAGAAATACTATGCTAATATTCTTATGCCATATGGTATGCAGGCTCAGAAGGCTATCAATGCCTTGGCTGGCTTGAAAATCAGCATGATTGCCACTGGTCATGGTGTGTCCTGGCGTACCAATATTGAGGATATTATCAAGGCTTATCAGGATTGGAGCAGCTTCCAGAAAACAGATAAGGCTGTGGTAGTATTTGATACCATGTGGCATACTACTGAAATTATGGCCAAAAATGTAGCGGATGCTTTCTATCATATTGGTATTAAGCCAGTGCTTTTTGATTTGCGTTGCGACCATATTTCTGATGTTATGACAGAGCTTTTGGATGCTAAATATATTGCTGTTGGCTCCCCAACTTTGAATAACAATATGATGCCTAGCATTGCAGGTTTCCTTTGCTATATGAAGGGCTTGGCTCCAAAGGGATTGAAGGGCTTTGCCTTTGGTTCTTATGGCTGGGGCGGTCAGAGCATTGGCCAGGTGGAAAATGCTTTGAAGGATTGCAAGGTTGAGATTTGTCTGGATATGCAGAAAATCTTGAATACACCAAATCCAAAGCTTTTGAAGGATTTGCAGAATGCCGTTATGAGTCTGAAGGAAGCATAAGGTGCGTTATGAGTGAAATAAAGGTTGTACTGTGGGATATTGATGGTACGCTTTTGGATTTTCATCCAGCAGAGCGCCATGCCATTAAGGCCTGTTTTGAAGCCTTTGGCCTGCCTAGATGTACCGATGCTATGGTGCAGGAATATAGCAAGATAAATAAGCAATATTGGCTGGCTATGGAACAGGGCTTGATTACCAAGGAACAGGTACTGGTAGGCAGATTTCGGGAGTTTTTTGCCAATCAGGGAATAGATACCTCCCTGGCCGAAAAGGTTAATGCCATGTATCAGGTGCGACTAGGGGACGGAGTGTATTTTTTCGCTGATGCTCTGGAAACTGTTAAGGCCTGCAAGGCCGCTGGCTTGCTGCAATGTGCTGTAACCAATGGCACCAAGGTGGCTCAGGTGCGAAAGCTGGCCAAAAGCGGATTGGACAAAATCCTGGATTACATTTTTATTTCTGAGGATGTGGGTTTTGAAAAGCCATCTAAGAAATTTTTCCAAAAGGTATTTGATCGGATAGGAGACTACAAGCCGGAGGAGATTCTGATTGTAGGAGATTCTCTTACCAGTGATATGCGGGGCGGTCGGGATGCAGGGATTCATACCTGTTGGTTCAACCCTCGGGGCATGGCCAAGAATTTCCCTATCAAAACAGAATATGAGATACTGAATATAGCCCAGGTGAAGGATATATTAGGAATATAGGTAATAAGAGGAGCTGTCGTTACATTGTAGGGCGACAGCTTCTTGTTATTAGGATATATATAAGGAGATTGCTATGGGACAAAAAAGTGTGCCTTTATATGAAAAGGTAAAGACAGCTTTATCGGCGGATATCAGAACGGGTAAATATAGTCCGGGAGCGAAAATTCCTATTGAGCCGGAACTGGAGAAAATATATGGAGCTAGCAGGATTACTATTCGCCGGGCGGTAACGGAGCTGTGTCAGGAAGGGATATTGAATAAGCAGCAGGGAAGTGGCACGTTTGTCAGCGAGCCTTTGCTGCATCGTTGTATTGTAGGAGGAAAGGTTTTTGAGGGGTTTACTCAGACCTGTCTGTCTAATGGTGCTAAACCGGGAGCCAGGGTTATAAAATGTGAGCTGGTGCCATCCAGCGAAGCAGAGAGCAAGTGCTTGAAGTTATATGAGGGAGCGGTGCTGCTGCATATTCAGCGAGTTCGTACAGCCAATGAGGTGCCAATTTATATGGAGAATATATATTTGCCATATGATGGCTTTGGTTCTTTGTTGGACATGGAATTAAATAATACATCGGTGTTTAGAGCTATGGAAAAGGCTGGCGGCAGAAGTCCTGCTGGTGTAGCCTATCGTTCTATAGCTATGGCCAAGGCTGATGCTTATCAAGCGACAGAACTGGGGATTGCTATAGGTGAGCCTATGTTTTTTATGAAGGTTATTTATAATGATGCTGAGGGAGAGCCCTTGTGCATAGGTAGGCAATATTATATAGGTACAAGATATATTTTTGAAAGCTTTGATGGAATTATCCTTGACAATATACCTGTAAATTCATTATAATGATTATACAAACATAATAATGAATTTATTTAAGTTATAATGAATTTTAGAAAAGGGGTAGTATCATGGCTGTAAAAATGTTTGTCTCGGATATGGATGGCACTTTGTTGAATAGCAAAAGAGAAATTAGCGCGGTTAATGTAGGCAAAATAAGACAAGCTGTTGGTGACGGATTGATTTTTACGGTGGCTACTGGCAGAATGTATCGGGCGGCTTTGCCTTATGCTCAGCAACTGGGGATAGATGTGCCATTGATTACTCATAATGGTGCTGTTATCAAGACTGTTGGGGGAGAGAGGCTATCCATAAATTATATTGAGCCAGAGCTGGTTACCCAGGTAGTGGATTTTGCAGATGAGCTGGGGTTTTATGTACATCTTTATACGGAGCATGATTTTTGCTATCGTCATCCAACCAAGGAATCTGAGTGGTATGAGGATGCGGTAAATATGAAGGGGCTACAGGTTGGTGAAAATTTGCGGGAGCATAATCAGGGTATTGCCAAGATTCTGATTATGGATTTGTCTCTGCAGCATGTGCAGGAGATTATGGATAAATTTCATCAGCGTTTTGGGGATAGCCTACAGTGTCAGAATTCTGATCCCAGCCATGTGGAAATAATGGCTCCTGGAGTGTCTAAGGCTAATGCGGTGTTGAAGCTGGCAGATATGTATAATATCAAGCCAGAGGAAATTGCGGCTATTGGGGATTCTGGAAATGATGTGCCTATGCTGAAATTGGCAGGAACAGGAATTGTGGTGGCTAATGCCAATGCTGTGGCTAGAACTGCGGCAAAATATCAGGTAGCAGCTAATGATGATAATGGGGTAGCAGAGGCGATAGATAGATTTTTCTACCATGCGTTGTGATGTAAATTCTGATTTGCCGAGCTAAATGCTAATCTTAGCAATGGCATACATATACGAT
>OQVQ01000245.1_pt1 | contig 26468 bp, 20 predicted proteins | sample 1691491 | NCBI WGS metagenome assembly OQVQ01 (sample SAMN03418252, study PRJEB22391) | human gut metagenome | biome: human-gut; feature: organic feature; material: feces | host: Homo sapiens | place: Tanzania | collected 2013-01
GAACTGGGTTACGGAACGGACCAAAACGCTCAAGAATGTGAGCTGAAATTGGTACAACGAACTGGACACCCTAGTTATTAGGATGAGAAAGTGCTGGGGTTTAGTTGCCTAAAATCCTTTTTTTCATTGTAAAAACTATGTTTTTATGCTATTTTCTGTAAGTGATTGCCTTTTTCTTCATATTTTTTTGGTTTCTCTTTGTGCTATTATCTCCAGAAAAGAGCTATGAAGTCGGATTTTTATTGGTCACATTTTGCAAAGAAAAAGGGTGTTTATGATAGCTTTTTGTCAGATTAAAAAAACTCTTAAAAGCATACTTTTTCGCCTTAAAAGGGCATTTTTTTGCTGATAAACTGGGGATTATTAAAATAAGGGCGTTGGGGGGCTTTTGGGGAACCAACGGTAAAAGCCGTTGGCACAGTGGCGGACGCTTGAGACGAGGAGGTGGGATTGCTGAGGGAACCAACGGTAAAAGCCGTTGGCACAGGGGCGGATGCTTGAGGAGACAGGGGCGGAATCTCGGGAGGATGGGGACGGAATCTTGGGACGATGGGGAGAGAATGCAGTTTGGCTGTTTAGGCGAATGTATCTATAGGACATACGTCTAAACAGCCAAACGACTGAAATATTTCTATTTATTGAGTTCTAATTCTAAGTTGCTGCTTGGGAATGACTGCGGAATGTCTATGCGTTACTTCCTTAGAAAGGGAAGGACGGCGAGAGAATCTCCTCGATGTCGAGTATCTGGACATCTGCCGCCTTACCGTCAACATCTTCATCCTTCCAACTTTCACCACGCAGCCAGACCGTATGGCAACCGGCTTCATGCCCCGGAAGGATGTCCTTCTCATAGTTGTCGCCTACTATAGTGACCTCACCAGCAGGCACTCCAAGGGCTTCTACGCCAAGAATGAAGATACGTGGGTCTGGCTTTCGGATGCCAACAGCGGCTGACTCTATGACGCGAACAAAGAGATCATCGAGCTGCATCTCGCGAAGCACTGTCTCCACATTACCGTAGAAATTGCTCACAAGGACCATACGGCAACCTCTCTCACGCAGTGCGAGGAGCACTTCACGCGAATGCTTCACCGTGGATTGCAGGTTATCATACAGGTCTTTGAGCACTATGTCATGCTTCTGACGACGCTCTTCCTCTGTGCATTGCCAGATATTATGGTCACGAAGGTAAGAGAACTGGAGATTGAGTTTCACGTCCAGCGTATGAAAGAATGTATCTGTGGGCTTGATGATATTCTCCTTGCCGAGAGTTCGCTCAGCGAAAACGTAGGCATCACGAAAATCCGGTTCACCGACAGGAATACCATTACGCTCGTAAGCATGCCAGATTACTTTGCCCCAGTGGTCACCCTTGGTATCAAGCGTGCCACCGTAGTCGAAGATTATTGCAGAGTTTTTCATGTTTATAGTGCATATAATAGAATACAACCATCATTACTGTAAGCTCAAAGACTGGATAAATCCAAGGGAGATTGATGAGACAACCAGTGAAAAGAACTATAGCGCGCCAGTTGTGCGTGAGGAAATTGGTGTATTTCATCAGCGGCAGACTGCCTTTGCGGAAGTCATCACGAAATTCCTGTGGCACATTGTCGAGACTTCCGTAACGGTCGATGAGGTCTCTCTTGAGTGCTTGGAAAGCAGGAGTCATGCGTTCCTGTGCTCCGCAGTATTTAGCATAGTTGGAGAAGAAGAGCACTCCCACCCAATTCTTTTCCGCACGATATTTGTCAGCCACAGCTTTCTGCGACTCATAGGAATCGAGCTCTGACCCTTTCTTGCCGAGAAGGAAGAAGAGATGGATATTGCGATAATAGTCGGAAAGGCGGCATTGGCGTGCGTGAGCCATGATTCCGGCAGCTATACAGAGCGCCCAGATGAAGCCACCCCAATGTATTTCCGTGCCTGGGATATACTCATTGAAGAGTCGGATGCAGATAGCCACATAGACACAGAAGAACCATACGTCGGATGCAAAGCCGTCGAGCATACGTCCCACGAGGGATGTCTTGCCCGTCATGCGTGCCAACTGTCCGTCGATAGAGTCGCAGAAATTGGCGAAGAGCAGGAATATCACGCCGTAGATATTATGCTCCAGGTCGGTATGGAGAAACATCCAGCCGGCTGCAGCGCCGAGAAAGAACGAGAAGATGGTGACGGCATTAGGATGAATGCCTAAGCGCTTGCAAATCAATGTAAAGAAGAGACCTATCGGACGCGTGAAATACATGTCGATATGCTCCTCAGTATCCATTGACTTAAAGGTGCTTTTAGTCAGTGATATGAATTCTTTGATTGACATATTATTGTGATTTTGTTTCTATTTCTTACAGGAAGGCTCGCGCCCTACGCTCACTTTGATGAGCAGAAGTCCGACGGCAGTCCATATCAATTCGCGCAGACGAACGAGCAACGCCACAAAGATGGCTGCGCTGGAACTAATGCCAAAAGCTGTGATGGACATGAGGAAGCCGCCCTCTCTGCCGCCCAACTGCAATGGTATGAAGAACAAGAGGTTAGCGAAAAGACTGGTAAAGGCAAGCACGAGGACGCATTGCACAAAACTAACATCTGGCATCAGCACAAGGAGAATAAAATAGACCTCCAATGAAGAGGTCACTCGGCAGACGAGTTCGAGAAGCACTGCCGACACGAAAATCTTCGGATTCTGACTGTGGAGAGCAGAAATCTGCTTATCGACAGTGTCGAGTTGCTCCTTATGCGAATCGACAAAAGGCTTCGCCCAGCGCTTCAGCACGGGGATATGGCGTGCAAGTCCGAGGATGCGATTGGCGAGTCCCTTACGATACCCCGTCATGAAAAACCACAGTCCGAGCACACAAAACACGCCACTGGCAAAGAGCAAGATGCCCAATTCCGTAGTTACCGTTTGGGTAATAAGAAAGAGGACGATGCTGAGAGTCCAAAACCAGAAATGCGAAAACATGTGGGTCATGGCGTAAAGGATGACCGATGATGATGCTTTCTCAGCACCTACATAGGGCGAAATGGACATGATGCGATAAGGCTCTCCGCCCATCATTCCGCCAGGAGTGGCGTAATTGAGCGCAAAACCCGAAACGGTAAGCTTGTAGATATGGGCAAAGGAGATGCCTTTCTTACCGTCGGAATTGATGATGATGTACCATGCCGCAGCATTGAAAATATAGAGGAAAGCCCACAGCGCAATCACTGCTATAAACCAGTAACCTGCGTTACGAATGCCCTGCCACACTTCGGCGAAATCAAGTTGTGCCACCATGATGGCAAGGACTGTGAGTCCGAATATAAGGAATATGTTTTGTGCCTTTTTACTCATTGCGACGGCAAAATTATCACATTTTCATGACATGGGCAAATTTTTCTTTTCAAATTGTCATTACATAGCCCTCTTTATGACATAATGCAAACCTCTTTATAATATAATAAGGTGAAAATATAAAAAAATCTACTATTTTTTCTTTTATTTATTTTTTTTTATTATCTTTGCAACGCATTTTTCAAAAACTACCACTATATTATTCTATTTAATTTTATAATACACTAACTAACTTAGCATTACAAAATGAGAAGATTTACTCGGTTATTTCTTGTCACATGCCTGATGATATTGTGCTCACAAACGTCTTGGGCTGATTTCAAGAATTTCTCGGTGCAGGTCAATAACCAGACCGGCACACTGCTTACTGCTGCAGAACAGACACAAGGCACGCAGTTCTCATTTGGCGTGGCAGTGGCTGCCGACGGCACAGTAAGCCGTGTGGAAACCACAGATGCGTCGAGCGTGGCAACAGTAAGTGGAAAATTCCACAGTGATCATGGCGCTACAGGGCTTTCTGTAGTGGTGCCTGTAGATGGAAACGTAAAGATTACTATCGGTCAATGCACTTTCAGCGGCAGCGACATCAAGGTAACTGACGCCAGCGGACAGGTAGTGGCAAGCAAGACTCCTGGCAAAAACTGCTGGAAAAACTCCCACGACAACGTCACAGAGCTCTACTACACCGGCGGTGCAACGACTCTTACTATCTCTGGTATGGGCTATTGTCCTTATGTCGCAGTGGAGAAAAGCACTGCAGTAATCCAGAAATTCAATGTCACTTTCGCCAACAATAACAGCGAAGCAGTGGGTAAAGCGCCTGAAGCAGTGGTATTTACCGAAGGCGATGCGCCTATTACAATCCCAGCTAACAAGACTCTCTACAAGGAAGGATTTACCCTTACTGCATGGACTGACGGCGCAAGCAAGTATGCTCCTGGCACTGGTTTCACCCCTACGGCTGACGTCACTCTCACACCTTGCTTTGAGAAGAACGAGAAGACACTGGCAGATCGCACCGAACCAGTCACCCTCCTTTGGGATTTCCAGCGTAAGAACGGCGCTCCATTGCTTTCAGAGCAGGGCGCTGGCAAGACTGGTCCTTACGTCACACAGGCTATCATTGATGGTAAAAGCATCGATGTAAAGATGGATTATGATGCTACAAACGGCAAGATTGCCAATGGCAACTGGACCGATTGGGCACAGATGAATAATGGAACAAAGTTTACTATCCCTTCATGCAAAGGCGCAGTGGTAAGCATTGAGGCTTACTCAGCACCTACCACTACTACTATCGACGGACTGACCGACTACACCGCAGCCGGCAACACCATCTCAATGGAGATAGGAAGCAAGAGCGAGACCATAGACATCGTTATCGGAGATGGAAGCTATTATCGCTATATCCAGACAGTACTCCCTGTAATTCAAGAAGATGCAGGAAAGACCTATACTAACGAACCAATCTCTGTCGTTTACGCAATGAACGACAAAAACAAGCCTGGAACTTACACCTCAGCACCTGCTGACGCTTTCAGCACAGTGGCATTCGACTATGGCGACGCCACAATAACAGGCGTTGCAAACGTCACTATGACAGATGGCACTGATACAGGAAAGACAGGTATCAAGTTTAAGCCAGCCGGTTCTACCAAGTCTCTCACATGGTTTGTAAAGCCAGCACCTGGTCTTACCCTCACCCCTGTTAAGGTGTCAGGTTACATCAACCGTTGCGGAACCGACGCAGAGAAAGGCGTTGTGGTAACAGCAAAGAAGACCAACGGCAAAGATATCACTCTCGGCACATTCACAGCATGGCGCCAGGGCAAGTCATCTTCCGGCAAGGATTACGACAAGACAGCGGTATATAAGTATGAAATCACCCTTACTGCTGACCAGCAGACTGCACTTGCCGGAGCAGATGGTTTCTATCTTACTGCTGCCATCGGTGTGGGAAGCGCCAAGGAGGGTCTCTTCGGCGAGGTGGCTATCGACGGTACTGTAAGCGGAACTATCGCAAACGTAAACAAATACACTCTCAATGTTGTCGCTTCTCCTGCCAAAGGCGGTGAGGCATCTATCTATCCTAAGTCTGATGAGTATGTGGAAAATGATGAAGTAACCCTCAATGCTGAAGCAAAATTCGGTTATAATTTCAAAAATTGGACTGATAAAGACGGCAATGAGATTTCTAAGGAAAACAAAATCAAATACACCGTCATCGGCAATAACACTCTGACTGCCAACTTCAAGAAGGTCAGCACCTATGCTCTCGACATCAAGGTGGAAGGCGGTGCCAATGACTATATGGTTTCGCTCAATCCTGCTCCTACTGTCATCGACGGTAAATTCATGTATGAGAAAGGCACTAAGGTGACTCTGTCTGCTTCTTCCAATGCAGTGCTGAAATTCACTAACTGGAGCAATGGCGAGACTGCTTCGGAGATGCCTATAGTAATGAATGAGGACAAAAGCTTCACTGCATCCTATTCTGCCGTTGACTTCATCGTAGGCTGGGACTTCGTCAAGCCGGGCAACGCTGGCAGAACAGCCGACTTTGCCGCCGCTGACAATGACGCTGCAAGCCTCATCATGCGCGATGCAGAAGGCAATGAGAAGGGCTGGCTCGACAAGAGCATGGAAGGCTCTGGCGGCTATGAGGGTCGTCCTGCTGCCGTATGCTGGCATGCTGGTAGCAAGAATGGCGATGTAGGTATCTACTATTGGCAGACTTCCATCAATGCTGCCGCTTTCACTGACTTGAAGATTATCACCTCTATGGTGTATAATTACAATGCTTACACCAAGCAACTGATAGAGTATTCTCTCGATGGCAAGAACTGGAACACTGCTGGCTATATGACTTTGGAAGGCGCCAAGCAATGGAAAGACGCCACTATCACCCTCCCTGCTGAGGTCAACAACAAGGAAAAAGTCTATATCCGCTGGATAAGCGACAAGACTTCAAGCATTGATGGCACTTCTTCTGCCAATGACGGTATCGCTCTTGGCGCTACATTCATCGTGGGCAAGACCAAAATTATCGACGATGGCAAGGCTCCTGTGCTTGTCAATTCCGTTCCGGAAAACAATGGTTCCAGCGTTTCTGCCAACGGCAAGGTAGTGCTTACATTCGACAAGAAGGTGATGCTCACCTCGGCAGCAAAGGCTCATATCGGCACTACTGACCTCACTCCTGTGGCAAACGGCAAGACCGTAACCTGCGAATACAAGGGTCTCACCTACTCTACCAACTACACATTCACACTTGCAGCCGGTTCTGTGGCTGACCTCACAGGCAACAACGTCATCAAGGAAGACATCACAATAGCATTCGAGACCAAGGTGAAACCTGCCGTAACAAAGGGCACTTACGATGCTATCGTCTCCACATCCGAGGAACTTGACGCCGCTATCGTGGCTGCTTCCAAGCGTGCTGACCAGAACTCTCGCTATCGTATCTTCATCAAAAATGGTAAATACGTGCTCGCTGGTTCAGGTGAGGAAAAGACTACCACTATCCAACTTGCTGATGGCACCAACGCAACCAAGACATACAAAAACCCAATAACTTACTTCAAGAGCAGCAATGTGTCATTCATCGGCGAGGACTACAGCAAGGTAATCATTACAAATAAGGCTGGCGACCTCGAGACTTACGAAGGAAAATACGGTACTGCTTGCGTCGCTGAAGGTATCGGAAAAGGTGATGTACTCCAGAACAGTGGTACTCTCAACTATTTCCAGGGCGTGACCATCAAGACTTCTATGGGCGATGCTCGCGGTCGTGACATCGCTTATCAGGACAAGGGTAACAAGACTATCTTCAAGGATGCTTGCCTCTGGGGCTATCAGGACACTTATACTTCTAACAATCAGAAGGGTAAGTTCTACTTTGAAGGTGGCGTAATCCGTGGTCGCACCGACTATCTCTGCGGAAAGGGTGACGTATATTATAATGGTGTAACTCTCCAGCAGTGTGGCACAGGCGGCTATCTCGCCGTTCCTTCACAGGCTAAGAAATACGGATATGTATTCTATAACTGCCACATCAAGAAGGAGTCAAAGGACGTGTCCTACTATCTCGGTCGCCCATGGGGCTCTGGTACTCCTATCGCGTGCTTCATCAATACCAAGATGGACGTCGCTCCTCTCGGCAATGGTTGGGCAGATATGAGTGGCGGTTGGCCTAAGCGATTCGCTGAATACAACTCTTACCTCAGCAGCGGAACAAGCATCGACCTCTCAGGACGTCGCACAGAATGGACCGACAACAACAACGAGAAGCACAGCAACGACCCTATCCTCACTCTCGATGACGTGCAGAGCATGAGCCTCGCCAACGTGATGGGACAGGATGACGACTGGGATCCTACAGCTCTCACTGAGCAAGCTTCTGCTCCTACCCATGTTATCATCGAGGGTTCTACCATCTCTTGGGACAACAGCGACTACGTATTCTGCTGGGTTGTCTTCAAGAATGGCGAATATGCCGGCAACACCACCGAGCCAACCTTCTCCATCAACGACGCTAACGCCACATGGACAGTACGCGCTGCTAATGAGATGGGCGGTCTCAGTGAGGCTACAAAGGCTGTAATCCCTACTGGAATCCATGAAGTGGAAAAGGCTGACGACAGCGTTTCTCCTCTCTACAATGCCCTCGGACAGCGCATCAATGCCAACACTAAGGGACTCCAGATCAGCAAGAACGGCAAGAGAATCGTGAAATAAGGTGACATCATGGAAGTCTGATGATTTCCAATGTAATATGAAAACGTCCATGTTCCTCCATACATAAGGAAACATGGACGTTTTTTTGAACACTTTTTCTTCTCTTTTGACTACCTTTTCCGTTTATTTTTGTTAGAAAACTTAATAATAGCAAAAAAGTTTCTTTATTTAAAGAAATAAATGTTAACTTTGCAGAAATAATGCGTTATATTTCCCCTATCCTAAAGGGTACTATGAATATGCCCCCCTTATACATGGACATAAAATAACAATTAGAAGACAACAATAAGAGAATACTACATCTTAATAAAAAACTCATCTAATGAACAAAACTAATGTAAAGCCAGCAGAAGGTAAGCTCGGCATTATGGTAGTAGGTAACGGTGCCGTTGCTACTACATTCATGACTGGTGTGCTCATGGCACGCAAAGGTCTCGCAAAGCCTGTAGGCAGCATGACTCAGTATGACAAGATTCGCGTAGGCAAAGGCGAAAACGCCAAGTATCTCCACTACAAAGAGATTGTGCCAATCGCTGACCTTAACGATATCGTATTCGGATGCTGGGATGTATATCCACAGAACTCCTTCCAGAGCGCTATGTACGCTGAAGTTCTCAAGGAAAAGGACATCCTTCCAGTAAAGGACGAACTCGAAAAGATCGTGCCTATGAAGGCTGCTTTCGATAAGAACTACGCTAAGCGCCTCGATGGTGACAACGTAAAGGACTGCAAGAACCGTTGGGAAATGATGGAGGCTCTCCGTCAGGATATCCGCGACTTCAAGGCTAAGAACGACTGCGCACGTATCGTAGTTCTCTGGGCTGCTTCTACTGAGATTTATGTTCCTGTAGATGAGCAGATACATGGCACCCTCGCTGCACTCGAAAAGGCAATGAAGGAAGACGACCGCGAGCACATCGCTCCATCTATGTGCTATGCTTATGCAGCGCTCTCTGAAGGTGCTCCTTTCATCATGGGTGCTCCTAATACCACTGTTGACATCCCTGCTATGTGGGAGCTCTCTGAGAAGACTGGCATGCCTATCTGCGGTAAGGACTTCAAGACTGGTCAGACTCTCGTCAAGTCTGGTTTCGCTCCTATCATCGGCACTCGCTGCCTCGGTCTCAGCGGATGGTTCTCTACAAACATCCTCGGCAATCGCGACGGACTCGTGCTCGACGAGCCAGCTAACTTCCGCACCAAGGAGGTTTCCAAGCTCTCTACTCTTGAGACCATCCTCAAGCCAGAAAATCAGCCTGACCTCTATACAGACTACTACCACAAGGTACGTATCAACTATTATCCTCCTCGCAACGACAACAAGGAGGGATGGGACAACATCGATATCTTCGGATGGATGGGCTATCCTATGCAGATCAAGATCAACTTCCTCTGCCGCGACTCTATCCTCGCTGCTCCTCTCTGTCTCGACCTCTGTCTCCTCTCTGACCTCGCTGCTCGCGCAGGACGCCACGGTATCCAGCGCTTCCTCAGCTTCTTCCTCAAGTCTCCTATGCACGACTACACCAAGGGTGAAGAGGCTGTCAACAACCTCTACCAGCAGTACACCATGCTCAAGAATGCTATCCGCGAGATGGGTGGCTACGAGGCTGACGAGGAAATCGATTAAAAATCGACTTTTAAGTAGGTGGGCAAAATGATATACCTTGTATCATCTACAGATAAACGGTGGGATTAGACTACAACCACCTTAAAATAATATTTCAAACAAGCCAAGCCCCCCTCAAATTCCCATTGAGGAAGCTTTTACAAGTTACACAAACTAATGACCTAATGTTTCACTTACATAATGTGTAACCCAAGCAAAAGCTCCCCCAATGGGGAGTGAGGGGGGCTTTCCATATTAAATTATTATGGTAAAGAAATTGTATTTCATACTGATAACATTACTCTTCCTGGTGCTTCCTGCAAACGCACAGATAAGAGGTCATATCCTTGATGCTGAGACAAAGGATAGCATTCCGCTCGTCTCCGTAATCTATAAAGGACATGGCATCTCTGCTATCTCCGACATCAACGGCCACTATAAGATTGCCCGACGCAACGGTTGGGTACTCACTTTCAGTGCCGTAGGCTACGTGTCACAGTCTGTGAAGATCACTGAAAGCACATCCGACCATGTCAATATCCGCCTCAAGCCTGACAATAAAAGGCTCGACGAGGTGGTCATCAAGACCAAAAAGCATAAATACAGCCGTAAGAACAATCCTGCCGTGGAACTGATGAAAAAGGTGATAGAGCATAAAAAGCAGACCGACCTCAGCAACCGCGACTTCTATCAATACAACAAGTACCAGAAGATAATGCTGGCACTCAATGACGTCAACACCGACACCCTGCGCTCAAAGCGCTTCCAGAAGCATCCTTGGCTCAAGGACCAGCTGGAGAGATGTGATTATACAGGCAAGATAATCCTCCCTATCTCCGTCGATGAGACCGTCTCACAGAAAATTTATCGTAAGCATCCGCACTCTGAAAAGACCATTATCAAGGGTCAAAACTCCACCGGTATCAATGATCTCTTCCAGACTGGCGACATCATGACGACCGTGCTGAAGGACGTCTTCACCGATGTGAATATCTATGACGACCAAATCAGAATGCTACAGTATCCTTTCACTTCGCCAATAGGTAAGGATGCCATCGCTTTCTATAGATTTTATATCGAAGATACCACCTATGTGGATAAGGACAAGTGCATACACCTCAATTTCTTGCCTAACAATCAGCAAGACTTTGGCTTCCGTGGCGACATCTATATCATGGCTGACTCCAGCTATCAGGTGAAGCGTTGCGAACTGACTATTCCTAAGAAGAGCGACGTCAACTTCGTGGAGAACCTCAAGGTGCTGCAGGAATTTACGCAGTTGCCTGACTCTTCATGGTCTCTCAGCGTAGATGATATGGTTGCCGAACTCAGATTCAACAAATGGCTCTCGCGTGCCGCCGTGATAAGAACCACGCGATTGACCGACTATGCCTTCGACGACCTGCCGAAACAACTCTTCAAAGGCAAGGCAAAAGAGGTGAAAGAGGCTGACGCACAGATGCGTGGCGATGACTTCTGGAATAAATATCGCCAGGTGGAACTGACCAAAGGCGAGAAAGGAATGGGCACTTTCCTCTCTCATATCGAGAACCTCAAAGGATTCAAATACATCATATTCGGTGCGAAAGCTTTCATCGAGAACTTCGTAGAGACAAGCGCGAAAGACTCAAAGGTGGATATTGGCCCTATCAACACGATGCTGACATCCAACTTTATCGACGGTTTCCGCACACGTATCTCTGCACAGTCCACAGCAAACCTCAACAAGCACTGGTTCTTCTCCGGATATGCAGCACGCGCTTGGGGCAGTGAGAAGAATTATTACAGCGGTTCAATCATCTATTCTTTCAACAAGAAGGAATACCTGCCACGAGAGTTCCCACGCCGCACCATCGCTTTCACGTCCTCATACGACGTCACTTCGCCAAGCGATAAGTTCATTCATACGGATAAGGACAATGTTTTCACTGCCTGGAAATGGGCTACCGTAGATAAGATGATGTTCCAAAACCGACAGGAACTGAAGTTTGAACGCGAGGAAGAATGGGGCTTCAAGACCACTATCAGCTTCAAGACAGAGGAGAATGAGGCTTGCGGAGCCATGCACTACACCACCCTCGCCCAGCAGGCTGTCAACCCTTATAACCCTCATGACTATCCTCACATATGGGATGGACGTGGCAAATACCGCACCACGGAGCTTAGTCTCGGTGTGCGCATCGCTCCAGGTGAGACATTCATCAATACCAAGCAACGCCGCCTTACCATCAATCTCGACGCTCCAGTCTTCAGTATCAATCATGTCTTCGGACTGAAAGACGTCCTCGGAGGCGACTATCGCTTCAATTACACCACGCTCGACATCTACAAACGCTTCTGGATGAAGAGCTGGGGAAAGATAGACTGCTACATCAAGAGCGGAATACAATGGAATCAGGTGCCTTATCCTCTGCTCATAATGCCAGCGGCAAACCTCTCATATATCATCGAGGACGAGACTTTCAACCTCATCAATAATATGGAATTCCTCAACGACCGCTTCGTTTCGCTCGACCTGAGTTGGGACCTTAACGGCAAGATATTCAATAGAATTCCTCTGCTCAAAAAACTAAAGTGGCGTGAGTATATCGGCATAAAGGCGCTTTGGGGCACCCTGACCGACAAGAATAATCCATACCTCAAAGAGAATGCAGGAAGCGATATGCTCATGGTATTCCCGGAAGGCTGTTACCTCATGGATAAAAACAAGCCTTACATCGAGCTCGTTGCCGGCATACATAATATCTTCAAGATTCTCCACGTGGAGTATGTACGCCGTATGAACTATCTCGAACTGCCTACCAGCAACAAGCAAGGCATTCGATTTACCTTCCGAATGACGTTCTAATAGGAATGTTGTTTGGTTGTTTGGTTGCTTGGTTGTTTGTCTTGTTTATACATTCACTAATAATAGCAACAAGATTTGTCTGGAAGACAATACCGAGCAACGCGAGAGTAACCTGGGACGAAGTCTCGGGATTAAGAATGAAAAGAAAACAGCTGTCTGGAAGACAGTACCAAAATGAAGTAGATGTAAACTCGAGCTCATGATTCTATAGACAAGGTACTGTCTTCCAGACAGCCGTCCTCCTCATCTTTATAAATCCCGAGACTTCGTCCCGGGTTACTCTCGCTTCGCTTCGGTATTGTCTTCCAGACAAATCTTGCTGGCTTCTTATAATAAAAATATCAATAGATAAAAAAATATTTTTTCTTTATTTTTATCTATTGATATTTTTATTATAAGCGACCAGCAATACAAAATAATATTGATTACCTACATACGTTAGAAATTATCTTAACATACCTTCTTCTTACGCTCGCAGTAGCGCTCACATTGAGCACAGAGATCATACCCCAGCATAGCACCAAGTATAAAATCCTCTTCTGGTGAAAGCTGGCATAATGGTTTGGTGACAATCATACGGATAGCATCCAGACATTCCTTTTTTCCGAAGAAGAGATTCAAGCGTTCGTTGCCCACAGGTTGAATAATATAGTCAATGTTCTGATGCTCCAATCTCGTTATGGCAAAAGACTGATACTTCTTATTAAAGGTATAGAGCACCAATCGGCGCACGCCCTTCTTATATTCATATATATGATTCATCAGGACCTTCAGATCTATTGGTGTTGCGGTTTTCTGCATACTATCCAGATTTTTCAAGTTTTTTTGTTAAGCAGGTAATCAATGATAATTTGATTACCTACTTTATTCCATAAACATTATAGCGATGGCTGGATAGCCGCAATCCAAGCATTGATGCGTGCTTCCGTCTTATCATCCTCGTTCACTTCATCGAGTACCAGCCCCAGGAACTTGTCTCCATCCAGGGCTTCGCTGTCATCATACGTATATCCTTCTGTTGAAACGCCAGGCAATACTGTAGCACCAGCCTCAACAGCAGCATCATATAGTTCCTTCATACCACCACAGAATGTATCAGGATAAGACTCACAATCACCACAACCGAAGAGGGCTACTGTCTTGCCTGCCAAGCCGGCACTCTTCAATGTCTTCATGCCATCATACCAATCATCCTGTATCTCACCAGCGCCCCATGTGGAAGTGCCGAGCAGGAGGTTGTCATGACTTGTGATAGTATTGGCATCGATGTTAGTTACATCTACTGCTTTCACGCCCAACTTAGAAGCGATGGTTTCGGCAATCGACTGGCATGTGCCAGTGGAAGAGCCATAAATTACGATTGTTGATTTCATTTGTTCTTGTTTTTTTTAAAAAAGTTACGTTGTGATTTCTGGGTGCAAAGGTAAGTTCTTTTCCCATAATCTGCAATACCTAAAAATGACGGTTTCAATGAAATACCTACTTATGGGGATGTCCCCCCTACCTCTACAGCTGCTGCATTGTGGTAAATCCTAATAACATAGCTTTTACATCCTAATAGCATAGCTTTTACATCCCAATAGCATAGCTTTTACCTCCTAATAACATAGCTTTTACATCCTAATAACATAGCTTTTATAACACTCCACCCCACCCCCTCCGAATGGAAGCCATCTCTTATTTGCCCTGAAGGAATAATGGTTAGGAACTGCATAGAGAAGTGTATTGGAGCAGAAAATGACCACTATTTAACATCTCTTCACAACTTTTCGGCTATAATTCTCAAAAAATAAATTTATGCGAAAGAAGTTCCACCCTTCCACCTCAATGGTGTTATACAGTTAATAATCAGCACGTTAGATAAGGTGGAATTACGGGTGGAACATGGGCGGAACTTCTCGTAATTCCACCTATATTCCACCCATAATTCCACCATATGTAAACCGCTGATAATCAAAGCAATAACAGTCTCAAGGTGGAAGGGTGGAATATCAAACAAGAAAAAATATTTTTCTGAAAAAAGGGCGGAAAAGTATTAACAAGCGTTAAAAACATCTATTTTTATAATGTTTCCAGGCAAATCTTATAGGCTTGACGTTTGGTAGGATGCTCCAAATTATGAATTATATATTGCTCCCTCGCCTTTGGCTCGCTCGCCACGTTCAAAATCAATCACGGATAACGCCGATGCGACGGATCTGTTCTTCACTGATTTTTGTTTTTATGTGGATTGATATGCGCCTTTACGGCGCTTTGATTTTTACGGATTTCCATTACTCTATGGACTATCTGCGGATTATCTCTTGCTGGGGTATATCCAGCGCCGTACAGGCGCAAGAAAAAATCCGGAAAAAAACAAGACCAAGTATATCTAAGAATTAGAAAATCCGTGAAAAAGATAAAATCCGTCGCATCGGTGTTATCTGTGAGCCATTTTGAGCGCATGCGCACTGAGCCGCAAGGCGAAGGAGCAATGTAATAATTCATAAAGAAAAAATATATTTGTTTATTTTTATTTTATTGATATTTTATCACTGATTAGCAGTCTATTGGATATTTGTGAAATTTGATAGGGTGTCCAGTTCTGTGTTCCTGTTTTTAGTATCAAAAACAATGTAATAATCATCTAAATCATTGATAATCATTTGCTAAGTAAACTATAATCTTGTGCAAATTTACATCAGACCTTTTGATAGCTAAATTTGTCACATATATCATACTTAATTAGCTGTTTTTTAATGTTTTAAGTTATTAAAACGTTGTCAAAAATGAGAACATAGAACTGGACACCCTAGAAATTTGAGTAAATTATGGATTATGAATTATAAAAAAGGTGTATCGAAGGCACGAGACCTTTGATACACCTTTTTTATATAGTGATTACTTGTTCTTTAGCAAGAAGCTACACAAGCGCTATGGATTGCTTCATAGATGCAACTTGCAACACCAAACAAGAGGATACCTGCTGTGCAAATAGCAAGAGCAAGGCGTGTGTTGCAATCGCTCTTGAAGGTAGGGAGCGGATTCTCTGTCTTGTTAATGAACATAGCCTTAACGATAAGGAGATAGTAGTAGAGTGATACTACTGTGTTTACCAAGGCAATGAACATGATAACGTATGGGAGCCAGTTGCCGTTCTGACCGTCAACGGAGGAAAGGAAGACGAAGAACTTAGAGAACATACCAGCAAATGGAGGAATACCACCAAGTGAGAACAATGCAAGAGTCATGAGGAACGCAAGCTTTGGATTGGTGCCATAGAAACCGTCGTAAGCTCTCATGTCTGTTCTGCCGCCGTTGTTCTGCTCCACTACAGAGATGATGGAGAAGACGCTCATGTTTGCCACGATATATACGAGGACGTAATACATCAGTGAAGACATTGTAGCGGCATAGTTTGCTCCAATCACAGCCAGCATGATGTAACCTGCCTGAGAGATGGAAGAGAATGCCATGAAGCGCTTCAACTCTGTCTGACGGATAGCCATCAGGTTTGCGACGGTGATAGAAAGCACGATGAGAATATCCATCAGGTATGACCACTCCTGTACCATTGGTGTGAAAACCTTATGGAGAAGCATTGCCAAAGTGAATGCTGCTGCACCTTTAGAGATTACACTGAGGTAACCGGTAACGGTAGTAGGAGCGCCCTGGTATGTGTCTGCAGTCCAGAAATGGAATGGAACAAGTGAAATCTTGAAGCCCAATCCTGATACGAAGAATACAAGACCGCAGATGGTCATTGCATTGACTTGGAGAGCAGAAGTGAAATCTACAAAATAAAGAGAACCCGTTGCACCATAAAGGAAAGAGAGACCATAGAGCATTACGCCTGAAGAGAATGTAGCTGTAAGGATAAACTTAGCAGCTGCTTCTGCAGAGTCCTTCTTGTATTTGTCGAGAGCTACCATACAAGCCAATGGCACAGAGGCTGTCTCGAGTCCGAGGAAGAACATGAGGAAATTGCCTGCAGACATCATGACATACATACCGAGAAGAGTGGAGATGGTAAGCATATAAAACTCACCCTCTACCTTTCTTGCATCTTCGCCAGAGAGCCATTTCTTTGACTGGAGCACTACAATGAATGTGCCAGCGCAAAGGATTGCCTTCATCATGGTATTGGCTGGAGTGGCAACATAAGCACCGCCAAAGAGACTCTGTGAGTTATCACCGACAAAGAGCGTAGCCACAGAGCAGAGGAGAAGCAACACGCATACGAGTGGATGCATCCAGTCCTTTTCCTTCTTGCCATGAGCGATAAAGTCGGCAATAAATGTGATTATCAATGCACCTACGAGCATTGCCTCAGGTGCCATGTTCAGAAATTGAAAATAGTTAATATTCATATCTATTACCTCCTTTAATACATATTTATTACTCCGAGAATATTACCGACAGCGCCATTGATCACGTCGCTTGCCCAGATAGGGAAAGAACCGAGACCTGCAACGCAGAAGATAAGGCATACCACTGCCACCTTCTCATCCCATGTAGCATCTGTGAGTTCCTCATAGTGTGGGTCTGCCACCTTCTCGAAGAGGATGAAGCCTACGGTACGGAGAATATACACAGCAGTAACTACGATAGAAGTACAAGCAATAATGGTGCAGCAACGATGGAACATATCTGCATTCTCAAAGGAACCTACGAAGATAGTCATCTCAGCAATGAAGCCTGAGAAACCAGGGAGACCAAGGTTAGCAAGACCAGCAATCACATATCCTACTGAGAGGAATGGCATAATCTTCATCAAGCCACCGAGACGACGGATGTCACGTGTGTGTGTACGACCATAAATCATACCGATGAGTGCGAAGAACAATGCAGTCATGAGACCGTGAGAAAGCATCTGAAGGATAGCACCTGTGCAAGATGTCTTTGTCATCATGAGAAGAGCAAAGAGCACGAGACCACAGTGGGAAACTGATGAATAAGCATTGATAAACTTAAGGTCAGTCTGCACACATGCTGAGAATGCACCATATACTACAGAGATAGTAGTAAGGATAAGGAATACTGGCACCCATGTATCCTGTGCTCCAGGAAGAAGGAACATAGCGATACGGAAACAGCCATAGCCACCAAGCTTCATCAATACACCTGCGTGAAGCATTGACACTGATGTAGGCGCACAACCGTGACCGATAGGAGACCATGTATGGAATGGGAACAATGCACCAAGTACACCGAAGCCAATAAATACGAATGGGAAGAGGATGTTCTGAACATCTGCCGGTATCATATTGTTGTGGGCAATCTCAAGGATGTTCATTGTAGAAGCACCATTGAAGAAATAAATACCTACAAGACCGAGAATGATAAGGGCAGAACCTCCCATAAGCATCAAGGTGAGCTTCATCGCAGCATACTCCTTATTGCCAGATCCCCAGAAACCAATGAGAAGATACATAGGAATCAATGCTACCTCATAGAACATGAACATGGTAAAGAGGTCGATGCTGATGAAGAAACCATATACACCTGTAGAAAGGAGCACAAACCACATGAAGAACTCCTTAGTAAGTGGCTGGAGCTTCCATGAAGCGAAAGTACCTGTAAAGACGATGATGCTGGAAAGAAGGAGCATCACTACGGAGATGCCGTCAACACCGATGGCATAAGAAATGTTCAATGACTTGAACCAAGGCATGCTTGACACGAAGAGCATTTCATCCGTATTGCCAGCAGCACGCATATTGATAAACAATAATGTAAGCCATACTGACAAAACGAGAAGAACAGACGAACCCGCAACCATCACGCCACGTACCTGATTAACGCTCTTAGCAGCCCAGAGACCCAAGAGCATAAGCGCTGGTACGATAACAAATAATGTTAATCCAAAATTAGAAAATATATCCATTTTTGTTGTCTTTTATTTCTTGTTATTCTAGGTTTTCCAGAATTTTATTGATCATACAAATAAAAGATTGTTTTACCTGTACTCTCAATCATTCCAGACTTAGATTGCGAGAAGTATTAAAGTAATAGCCACAGCACCAGAGATGAACCATGCAGCATAGTGACGTACATCGCCAGACTGCCATGATCTGATACTCTCTCCACCTTCATTTGCACCCCATGCGGTGAAGTCGATAAGACCATTGATGATGGTCTCGTCAATCCACTGTACTGGACGTGAAATCCAACGGAAGATAATCTTGTGTGTAACAAACTGATAAACCTCATCCATATAGAAACGATGCTTAGCCCACTTATGAAGACGTGGGAATGCAGCGTACATTCTATCTGCTACAGGCTGGCTGTCGCCCTTGAAAATCCAAGTAGCGAGACCAATGGATGCACAAGCTACGATGGTAGAGGTGAGTGCAATCTGAAGATTAAAGTGTATGGTGTAAGACTTTCCTGATGCAGAAACAAGGCTGCCAAAGCTTGCCCATTCCCAGTCAAGGAAACCACCGAGAGTAGTAATCACACCAACTCCTACTGTGATGACAGTGAGGAAGATAAGTGGGAACTTCATTGCCCAAGAATGCTCACCTGGAGTGTGCTCCTTGTGAAGCTCTACATTCTCTGTGCCCCAGAAAATACCGTAGTAAAGACGGAACATATAGAAAGCGGTCATTGCTGCAACGCCTGTCATCCACCATCCGCATACTGGAGAATACTGGAAACATGCTGTGATAATCTCATCCTTAGAACTAAATCCTGAGAAGAATGGAATACCGGAAATAGCAAGACAAGAGATGAAGAATGTCCAGTTGGTCACTGGCATATACTTGCGAAGACCACCCATTGCAGACATCTCATTAGTGTGAACAGCATGGATGATTACACCTGCACAAAGGAAGAGACAAGCCTTGAACATAGCGTGGGTGAACAAATGGAACATACCTGCCATGTAGCCGAGCTGTGCGTGATTGTCGAGCACCTCTGTGCCATGATGATTTGGAAGGCAAACGCCAAGAGCCACCATCATGAAAGCAATCTGAGAGATTGTAGAGAAAGCAAGACCACGCTTGATATCACTCTGAGCACATGCTACTGCTGCTGCATAGAATGCTGTAAATGCACCTACCACAACGACGATACTCATCGCATTTGGAGCATATTCTATCCAAATAGGGAACATACGTGCAATCTGGAATACACCTGCAACAACCATGGTAGCAGCGTGGATAAGCGCAGATACTGGCGTTGGGCCTTCCATCGCATCTGGCAACCAAATGTGAAGTGGGAACATAGCAGACTTACCAGCACCACCGATGAACATAAGAACAAGAGCAGTAGGAAGAATCATTCCGCCCATTGCAGCTGCACGACCTACCTCACAAGTGGTGAGGGCCTGCATTCCTTCGCCAAGTACGATCTCTGTTCCTGTGAAAGAGAAATTGAAGCTACCAGTATAGTAACCGAAGATAAGTATTCCGATGAGGAAGAACATATCAGCGAAACGAGTTACAATAAACGCTTTCTTAGAAGCATGTACTGCAGCATGAAGTGGATAGTAGAAACCAATGAGAAGGTAAGAACTTACACCTACAAGCTCCCAGAACATATACATCTGGAAAATATTGGTAGCGAGAACGAGACCAAGCATTGACATGGTGAAGAGAGAAAGGAAAGCATAATAACGCTGGAATCCCTTTTCTCCATGCATATAGCCGAAGGAATAGATATGCACCATCAATGAAACTGTAGAGATGACTACAAGCATCATCACAGAAATCGGATCAAGGAGCACACCAAGGTCAAAATGAAGATTACCAAGTGGCAACCATGTGTAGTTATAAGGCACCAATGTGGCGAATGTACCGTCAGCGAGACGATTACCTCCAAAATAACTGATAGCGGTCCAATAGCTCAGCAATGTCACGAGAGCAAGCGAGCAAGTACCAATACCACCAGCAATCTTTGGTGCCCAAGCATACTTCTTATTGAGAAACTCTGGCAAACCTATAATAAGGAAAGAAGCCAAAGGTAATAGAAGTATCAGGATTGATAAACTGTAATTCATTTGTTTTCTTTGATTTTATACAGGTTTGACTTACATTTTAAGGTTTTCAATGCTATCCACACTGTCAGACTTGAACAGACGATAGACATTGAGGATAATAGCAATAGCTACTGCACTCTCAGCCGCACTTACACCGATAGAGAAGAGTGTGAAGAAGAAACCTTCCATCTCACCTGGGAACAAAAGGCGGTTGAATGCAGCGAAATTGATATCAACAGCATTGAGAATCAACTCAACGGAGATAAGCATTGCAATAAGATTACGGCGTGTTACGAAACCGAATACACCGATGAAAAACAATATCGCACTAAGTACGAAGAAACATTGTACTGGTACCATAATTTACTTATCCTCCCTTTGATTACGTGAAACAACGAGTCCACCGATTATACATGCAAGCAAGAAGAGTGAGATAAACTCGAATGGGAGCACATACTGGAACTTCTCAGAGCCTACAAGAGCCTCACCAATCTTCTCCATTGATACTTCCTTATCTGCAACGCTCATGAAGCTGTCGATGAAGGAATTCTTAAACATTACACCTACTACTGTAACCAGACCTACAAAAGAGATGATTGCAGCTCCAGCCATACGCTTGAAGTTCAATTTCTCAACATAGCCCTGAAGATTACGACGACCAAGAAGCTGAATGGCGAAGATATAAATCATCGTCATACCGCCAGCATAGATACTCAACTGTGCAGCTCCAAGGAAAGTATAATCCAAGAGGAAGTAGATGCCTGCAATAGCGAAGAGAACAAACAACAGCGCTGTTACAGAACGCATGATGCGCTTTGTAAAGACAGCAGCTAAAGCTGCAGCGATTATAACCACTGCGAGTATTGCGAATACAATAATATTTACCATAACTTATTTCTTCTCTGTTTTTGTTAAATCCTTATTATTCGCCTCCGCAGCCTTTGCTTCCGCAGCCTTAGCAGCCGCTACCTTGGCATTCTCAGCATACTGCTTCAGTTCCTCCTCCGTAGGAGGTACATTGAGATGCTGCACCAATACGTCACGACTGAAAGTGGCATTCTCGAAATCTTTTACAAACTTGATGGCGCCAAAGTTACAAGCATTGACACAGAGTTGGCAGAACATACAATCACCGAGGTCGTACTGATAATCGGTAAGGAGTTTCTTCTTCTTTCCGTCAGCAGTAACTACCATCTGTGATGTAATCTTGATGGTGCCATTAGGACAAGCCTTTTCGCAAAGTGTACAAGCGGTACATTTGTTCTTGCCATTTTCATCTGTGATCATAACAAGAGTACCACGATGACGCTCTGCGATATGCTCCGTCTTTCGGTTTTCCGGATACTGCTCGGTAACCTTGCGAGTCATGTACTCACCCATAGTGATATCCATACCTGTCAGCAAGGTCTTGATACCAGCGAGCGCACCTCCGAAATATGATTTGTTACTCATTTTATTTCTTTTTGTTATTTCTAATTATAGAAAATCAGATATTTACAATTCCACCAGAAGCATCTTGTTGCTTCACGGCTTGTTGTATTTTTTTAGTCCTTCTTTATAGCAGAACTTACACCTACGAGCTCCTGCTCCTGCTTAAACTTAGACTTAAACTTCATAGCGCGAACCACAATGATTGCCAATACGATAGCTATTACAGCAGCAACTGCATAACCTACGAAGACAATACCTGTAAGATCAAATGCTACGCATACAGTCATAAGCACGAGATTGAGGAGAGCGAGAGGCATAAGATACTTCCATTCAAGGTTAAGAATCTGATCAATACGAAGACGTGGGAAAGTCCACTTAATCCACATGAGCAACCAAACCATTGCGAAAGCCTTGGCAAGGAACCATACTATGCCAGGAATAAGATCCATGACAGCATCAAATCCCTCAACACCGATATGGATAGGACACCAACCACCGAGGAATACGAGTGTTGTCATACCAGCTACGATGAAGAGATTGAGGAACTCAGCGAGATAGTAGAAGCCGAAGCCCATACCAGAATACTCTGTGTGATAACCGGCAGTCAACTCAGACTCTGCCTCAGCAAGGTCGAAAGGTCCACGGTTTGCCTCTGCATTACCAGCGATAAGGAAGATGAAGAAAGCGATGAGAGCTGGGATATGACCCTGGAAGATAAGCCATCCGAAAGGTCCCTGCTGTGCTTCAACGATTCCGCTAACCTGCATTGTGCCAGTGAGAATAGTAGCTGTAATAAGGCAAAGACCGAGAGACATCTCATAAGAAATCATCTGAACAGCGCCACGCATTGCTGATACGAGACCGTACTTATTGTTGGAAGACCAACCAGCAAGGAAGACACCAATAACGCCTATTGCACTAACAGCTGTATAAAGGAAGATGCCTACATTGAAATCAAGGATTACAGCACCATTATTCCAAGGGAGGAATGCGAAAGCACCGATAGATCCTACAATCACAAGGATAGGAGCAAGAGCATAAAGGAGCTTATCTGCCTTATCGACAAAGAAGATTTCCTTGATAAGCATCTTAAGTACGTCAGCAAAAACCTGCAACAATCCCCAAGGACCTACACGCATAGGGCCAAGACGACACTGGAAATATGCACACACCTTACGCTCCATGAAGATAAGAGCTATGGCGAGCAAAGCATATCCAACGATGATAAGCAGTCCTACTATCACGCACTCAATGGTAATAGCCAACCAGCTTGGAAGACCGAGAGTCAACTGAAGAAGGTTGTCAAACCATATTGATATATTAGAAAAGTCGAACATAATATTTCTTTTTATTTATAATAAGGTGAAAGTTTGATTTCCTTTCTTCTGATTATCTATCGATGTCTGGGATGATGTAATCAAGACCCGCACCTACAGCGATAAGGTCAGCAACCTTTGTACCACGAAGCATTTCATCAAGAGCAGCGACGAGAGTAAGCGCCATTGGACGAATCTTCATACGATAAGGAGACTTATCACCCTTAGAATCGAGATAGACACCAAATTCACCGCTCGTTCCTTCGCAGGCAAAATACCACTGTCCTTCAGGTACCTTGATAATAGGTTTCTGCTTGATGTAGTATTCTCCTTCTGGAATATTATCAATGAGCTGCTCGATGATACGAATAGACTGCTCGATTTCCTTGATACGAAGATAATAACGATCCTGTGCATCACAATTATCGAGAACTACCTGATCCCAGTCTATCTTGTCGTAAGCTGCATAAGGATAGTTCTTACGAAGGTCGTTAGCCCACTGTGAAGCACGTCCGTTAGAACCTGACATGCCATAAGAAATGGCATCCTCCTTAGAGATTGCACCTACATTCTCAAGACGCTGATGAGTGATTACGTTGTCACCGAAGACATTCACATACTCCTCAAGCTTTGGCTTAAGATAAGTGCAAAGGTTCTTCACGTTCTTCTGGAAGTTATCATCTATATCTGCCTGAAGACCACCAATTCTGTAGTAGTTCTGGATAAGACGACCACCAGTGGTTTCCTCCATGCAGTTGAGCACGTACTCACGGTCACGCATACAGTAAAGGAATGCAGTGAGGGCGCCAAGGTCCTGAGCATAACAACCGAGGTAAAGCAAGTGACCATCAATACGCTGAAGCTCATCCATGATAGTACGTATCACCTGAATGCGCTCAGACAGTTCAATGCCCATTGCCTCTTCAATTACTCCGCAGATAGCATGTCGATTGATCATAGCAGAGAGATAATTGAGACGGTCAGTCATTGCGAGGGTCTGAGGATAAGTCATGCTCTCAAACATCTTCTCGATACCGCGGTGGATATAGCCGAGATGTGGAACAATGCGCTTTACAGTCTCACCGTCAAGAACGGTCTCAAGACGGAGCACACCGTGAGTAGAAGGGTGCTGAGGACCGATATTGATTACAAATTCATCCTCGCTAAACATTTCCACTTTCTTCTCCACGAGGTTGCCATCGGCATCAAGAGAATACTGTAGAGTATAGTTAGGCTCTTTATCATCCTCAAGAGAATAGCCTTCTTCAGCAACAAAGTCCTTGCGGAAAGGATAGCCTTTGAAGTCATTACGAAGGTAGAGACGACGCATATCAGGATTTCCGAGGAATTTGATACCATAGAAATCAAATACCTCACGCTCAAGCATTCCTGCACACTTGTAGAGAGTAGAGATACTCCAGATAACGTAAGAGTCACCCTTCTGCTCAGCAATAGTCTTTACAGAGATACGCTCATGAGAATCAGTATTCTCGAGAATGTAGATACATCCGAGACCTTCTTCGCCAAAATCTTCACCAATAATAGTAACGAGATAATCGAAATGCTTCTCGTTGCGGAGCTTAGCCATCTGAGATGCAAACTCGCTGAAAGAATATACTATATTATTAAGTTTCATTCCGTTTATCCTCCTTATTTGAATGTATCATTGATTTCCTTCTTGACAGCGTCCTTAGCTGTTACAGCAGCAGCCTTCATCTCTTCGACGAATTTCTTTGGCACGTCGGTAATCTTAATGCCATTAGGGTTCTTTTCCTTACGGTTAACACCGCCAAAGAATTTCTCCACCTTTACTTTACGCTGCAACTGCATCATGCCATAGAGAATAGCTTCTGGACGTGGAGGACATCCTGGGATATAAACATCCACTGGGAGGAACTCATCAATACCACGCACAACATGATAACTTGACTTGAAAGGACCACCAGAAATAGCGCATCCACCTACAGCGACTACGTATTTAGGCTCAGCCATCTCATCATAGAGACGTTTCAGAGCTGGTGCCATCTTATGAGTAATAGTACCAGCACACATGATAAGGTCAGCCTGGCGAGGAGAGTTACGAGTAACCTCGAAACCGAAACGTGCAAAGTCATAACGTGCACATCCGCAAGCCATAAACTCAATACCGCAGCAGGAAGTAGCAAAGGTCAATGCCCAAAGGGAGTTACTACGTCCCCAGTTGATAAGAGCATCGAGATTACCCACAACACAGTTTACGCCGCCGTCGTTGAGTTCCTTAATCATTTTCTCGAGCGTTTCATTATCTTTCCATTCATCGTATGGAATAGACTTGATAGTTGGCTTTTTTATTTCCATTCAAGCGCTCCTTTCCGCCATGCATAAGCAAGGCCAAAAACCAGTACCAGCATGAAGAATCCAATGCTGAACAATGCCATGGTACCGAAATTCTTAACTACTACTGCCCAAGGATAGAGGAATACGGTCTCCACATCGAACATGAGGAAAAGGATAGCAAAGAGATAGTAGCCCACATGCATTGGAAGCCAAGAACTTCCATGTGTAGGAATACCACACTCGAATGGTTCACCTTTAACCTTGTTGTAAGTGCGAGGGCCCAACAGCTTAGCTGTAATATACGCCGCTACCACTAAGAAGACAGCCGTTATCAAAACGGTTACAAACAAAGTGAAATACATAAAATAGTATAAAATAAAAATTAATTTAGCTCTAAATCGTTTGCAAAGTTAATAAAAAATTATGAATTATACGCAACAAAGGACGGAAAATATTCCGTCCTTTGTTTAATATAAATATTAAAAAATGAGCCTATTAGGCAAACTCATTTTGCGTTTTGCATTTCATTTTCTTTATTTACTTTCAGATAATAATATTTTATATGTTTTTACTATCTTTTTTTACTATTTCACCCTTTGCGTCCTTAACATCTTTCATATCAAGATTTTTTACATTTTCCAGCATCACAGCAGGGCGTCCATCGCCCTTTTTAAGGGCAAAAGTAATATCTCTCAGCTTTAAGCCTTCAATGTGACGAGCAAATAGTCCGTAAGATGGTGTCGGACCAGCCCAGCGTGGTTCTGGATAATTCGTACCTTGTTCGCGGTATTTCTTCTCCGCCATTTGTGCAGTACCTCCACCTCGATACTCCACAAATATATTGCTAAGTAATGTGTAAATAATAACTTCCGTAGTTTTCTGCGGTTAAGAGCAACATTTGACGAGATAGT